>Ga0265297_10003393_pt1 | contig 28951 bp, 39 predicted proteins | sample Munlanlwell13791_FD_192502 | JGI IMG/M metagenome (GOLD analysis project Ga0265297, IMG submission 192502) | Leachate microbial communities from a municipal landfill in Southern Ontario, Canada - Leachate well 137-91 | ecosystem: Engineered > Solid waste > Landfill > Unclassified | place...
GTCAAGAGATCAAGTCCTTCAAATGCATATCAGGCTGAGCAATCAGTTATTAGTGCGGTTCAAAGTCTTGTCCTTGATGAAAATTGTAAAAATGAACTTGAGGTAGGGGCTTATAAAACGGGTCAAAGCATTGCAACCGTATTATATGTTGGGGCAATTTATATTCGTGATAAAGTTTTAAAGGAATTAGAATTAGATGTGCAAGATATTGACAAACATGATCCTGAAAAGGTCAGTAAAAAAAGTAAGAGCAATGGATAAATTTTCAAAAGAAAAGAGAGAGAAACTCGCTAACACAATTATCTATTTTGCTGATCACGTCTCGGATTTGTCTAAAACAAAACTTTTAAAATTACTTTATCTATTAGAGGAAAAGTATGTTGAGAAATACAACCTACCATTTTTAGATATAGAATTTGAGGTGTGGCAGGCAGGGCCAGTAAATAAAGATGTTTTTATTGAATTATCAGGCGAATCTCTCTTATTGTCTGGCTATATTAAAAAAGAAAATAATGAGGATTATGAAATTATAAAATCGACAAAGAAATTTTCAGATGATGAGTTTTCAGATAACGATATTGACATGATGGATTTCATCATTAAAGAATTTGGAAAGAAAACTGCAACAGAGTTAGTTGAATATACTAATAGACCAGGATCTGCATGGTATATCGTTGCCAAAGCTAAAAACGGATTATAAACGCAATGTACGAAAATGAACAAACGAATGAAAGCACTAACCATTGACGAAGTAGTAAATATCTGCGCGAAATATTTTGATGTGAGTCCTGAATATTTTTCGCAAGACACACGCAGGCGCGAAATAGTTGAAAAACGGCAGATAGTTCATTGGCTGTGTGTCAATTTTACGAATAAGACCTACAAAGAGATAGGTCAGGCTGTCGGTGGGCGCGACCATGCAACAGTAACATACGCAAAGGCAAAAATCAAGGAACTGACAGAAAGTAACTACAAACTAAAGCCCGTATATGAAGAACTCTACAATAAGATAAAAGTAATAACCGACAATCCGGCGACGATAATAGGCAATGTGCTGACGGAACTGCGCCGGTGTGTCAGGAATCTTGAGACTATTGGCTATTATCCACAGATCGTGGCAAGGCTGGATATTACTATTGACAAACTAAAAGAAGATTATGATAAATATATCTATCGATCCTTTGATAACTAACGACGAAATAGCCTGGTGCACGGTGAAAATATACTTTGACGACAAGCGGGGCGAAGAATATCATTATCAGGAGACGCATCCATTTTGCAGGGACCAGGTAGAACATACGATAAAGATAATAAAGCGGGGCTTCTCCGATACAGAGTGGGGGCACGCGAAAAGGATTGAGGTGATAAGAGAAAAAAACATAGGAAAAATTTTAAGATGAAGAAATTAATAATTTCATTTGCATTGATTTTCATACCGTTAAACATGGAAGCTCCGCCGGTATTCACACAGCGCGACTTTGGACGGTGGCTATTCGAGCAGCACTGGCGGGAATGGGCTGCTTATCCCTGGCGGACGAAGGAACAGCTCTTAAACGTCTGGCTATTAAGTGAAAGACGGATAGGCTATTTCCCTAATATACAATATTTTGATGATCCAGAAACATTGAAATTCATTTATATTAAAACTAAGAAATGGAAACTATCTACACAAATCACCGGAAAGAAATAAAGATGGGGTTTAATGAACCTATAAATTTATGGTTCTTCGGCGATATGCACTATGATTCGCCTACTTGTGATCGGGAACGATTGCGATGGTTTTTGGAAAGTGCCAAGAAAGATATAGAAGAAAGGACATATTTTTTCGGGATGGGGGACTATGGAGACCTGGCATCTACGAGTGAACGAAAAGCAATACGTTCAATAGACGCAAAACTACATGATGACACAAAATTAGCACTTGATCTACTCGTTGAAAAACAGAATAGAGAAATAGCACAAGAATTAATGTTTATGAAAGGGCGGTTGTTAGGGCTTATTGACGGAAATCACAATTGGGAATTTCAGAATGGCAAAAATGCCACCGAGGATTTATGCGAACGGCTGGACGCTTTGTATCTGGGTTGGCTTTGTTATTTTGAATTGGCTGTTTTATTGGATAATAGTAAGCATACTTGTATTGATTTTGTATTATGTCATGGTAAGGCAGGGGGCAAAACAGCCGGTATAACGATTAATCAGGTAGATGACATGAGGCGAATATTTCCAGCGGCAGATGTCTATGTTCAGGGACATGATCATCAACGTTATGCTGTACCGGCTGATGTATTAATAAAAAAAGAAGGTACAATAAAACAACATCGTCAGTTTCTATGCCGTTCAGGAAGTTTCAAAAAGGGATATATGCCAGGACAAGGCGGATATGAAGTAGGACGATTATTGAAGCCAGCAGACCTGGGGGCACTTAAACTCGTAATTGGTTTTCATAGAGACAGGAGAGATAACAAGGATAGAATAATAACAGATATTTCAGCAATAATATGATACTGATATGGAACAAACGTGTTAATAAATAATTGATAAACATAACCAAAAATATTTTGAAGCATAAAAATTAATAGTTAAATTGCGCAACATGGAAACACTGATTAAGACGTTAGCAGTAATATTCATAGGGACGGGGTTTGTGTGGTTTTTCTTCAATGGGTTGTTTATCAGGACATTTAATCTATTCCCGTACCTGAAATGGATAAGGCTGGGGCAGATAGTTTTATTCACGTTGATAGTATTACTTGTATTTCTTTCGGTATTAATATGAAACTTAAAAAATTTTGTACTCTGATTCGCGCTATTGATCCGCTGGACGGGGAAATGAAGCTATGGGCTGGACTTGAAGTTGAGGCAACAGATATTTATTCGGCACAGATGTATTGTCAACACAACAGACTGGGTTATTGCGAAGTCGTTGGGGAATATTTGGGGGATGAATATTATCCAATGGTTGATGAAATGGGACTAAACTAATGGAAGATGAGGCAAAATATCAAACTAACCATACGGGTGATCCAAACGACGATCTGGCATATTGCAACAAAGAATATAGCAGGGGGCAGGATTTAAGCGCGGCATATGCTGAACTGATGTATAAACTTCGGGAAATTGTCAAAGAATTAAAAGATGGCAAAACATTTACAAGTTGGGCTATACTTGACAGACTGGAAAATTTGATAAATGGAGGATGACGACCTGTATATTAGAGAACTATTAAGCGATCAAAGGATAGATCGTGAAGGAATACGATGTATGGACTGCGTGTGGATCATCAAACACGGGCATTTTGTCCGCCGCAGTGAACGCAGGCGCAATGACAGTTATGTCTATGGCAGGCGCAATACCAGGACAAAGAAATGGATAGGAGATATTTGGGAATGTTTTTAACCGTTAATTTCGGGGGAATACGGAAAAATGAAAGATAGAGACGAGGCTGGTAAATTTATAGAGGGTAATTCTGGCAAGCCGAAGGGCGCAGTATCGGAAAGGGCGAGATTATGGAACGAACTGAAAGACTGGATCATCGGCGAGGGGGCGGATAGATTTCGGGAAGAGATACAGAAGCTCAAGGGGCGCGATTACATAAAAACGTACGTTGAGATACTGGAATATTTCAAGCCGAAGTTACAGCGCACAGAAGCCGAGATTGACCTCAAGACGAAGGGGCCGATGCGAATAACATACAACGGCAAGCCGGAAGAAGACTTATTGAAAGATGAGTGATTATGATTTTGATGAAATATTATTCACTCCGATATATTGGCGTTTATTAAAATCGAAGACGCGTTTTGTTATAAATTATGGTGGGACAGGTTCATCAAAATCTTATTCGATGTGGCAGTTTGCCATACGCAAAATGCTGACGGAGGAATATAATTATGTTGTAGTTCGCAAAGTAGCGGCAAGCATACAAAATTCATGTTATGACAATATACTCTCAATTATTAAGATATGGGGGCTGGAAGATAAATTTAAATGGGCGTATTCAGGAGATATTAGATACATCCAAAACAGAGAAACAGGAGCCAAAATGTTGTTCAAAGGCATGGACGATCCTGAAAAGATCAAGTCTATTTTTGGCATTAAAAGAATTATTATTGAAGAGGCTAACCAATTAAGTCAGGAAGACTTCATGGAACTGAACCGGCGCGTCAGAGGGATGGCGGGCATACAGATATTTCTGTTGTTCAATCCCATACTCGAAACACACTGGATCAGAGATTACTTTTTTAATGGACGGGAGAACACTACGATTATACATTCAACCTACAAAGACAATCCATTCCTTACGCTCGATGACATAAACGAGATCGAGAACCTGAAGAACATAGACATAAACCAGTACAACGTTTATGCGTTGGGGATGTGGGGCAAGCCAGGCGTCAAGAGACCGTTTGCCTTTGGGTTCACTGATGAACATATAGCAACAGGGCTGGACTTCGACTATAAGTATCCTGTATATTTGAGCTTTGACTTTAATGTCGACCCAATAACTTGTACGGCTTCGCAGATATGGCCGACGAAATGGCATATCATTCGGGAATATCGGTTGCCGGAGAGTGATATATACCAGCTATGCGACGAGATACGCAATACTTTTAGGGGGACAGTATATTTTAAGGTAACAGGCGATTCAACAGGCATGGGGCGTTCGGCAATGACGAAGGGACATTCAAACTATTACCAGATCATAAAGAGTGAGCTGAAAATAACAAATACGCAGTTCGACGTACCGGCAGCCAATCCCTCAATCAAAGACACGCGGGCACTGATGATAACATTACTGAGAGAAAAGGGCTTTGAGTTTCGCGTAGACAGCTCATGTCATTATACGATAGATGACTTGCGCTATGTCGAAGTGGACGAGAACGGGGAGCTGATGAAGAAGGAAGCCGAGAAAGAGGGTATGGGACACTTATTGGACACTGTGCGCTATACGGCGTTCAGGTATTTCAACAAGTTCTTGAAACACAGTTTAGCTTATAGACTTCAAAACAAATAATTATGAAACGATTTAGAATTTTACGAGTGGCGGCAGACACTAACACACTAACTATCCTGCCGAGCAACAAGGCGAATGGCAAAAATATGTTCATAGACCGCAAGGAAGCCGAAGCACGCATAGAGGCGTTGGCAAAGGTGGCCGCAGGGAACACTAAGGGTTACATCCTTGTCGAAATGTATTCACGCGACGTAGAACCACTGAAACAGAATGTTACAAAAGTTGAGACAGTTACAGTTGAAGCACCAAAGCCTGTTAAAGCAGTACCCGCAGGGGAGCGCAAAGTATCTGTACCGCGTCGCAGACGTGGACAGGTGGGCTAAGTTCCTGGGACAGTTCAGAGATCAGGCCATACTGGACTTCGGCTGCGGGCCAGGGTTCGCACTGAAGGCGGGTAAAGACTTGGGATTAAATATAACGGGTCTGGATATTAAAGGTGATCCGGTATATGCAGACCTTCATAAACTCCTGGACGTGAAGCCGATGTTTTATGATGGGCGGACATTGCCGTTTCAGAGCAAACAGTTTAACATAGTGTTGTTTCACTGGTCGTTTGTGTTTGACTTGACGAAAGACAAAACAGAGAACAGGCACAATGCGATAGGATTAAAAATGAGTGAACAGGACATTGACGAACGCGTAAAGATGCTCAGTGATGTAACTTTTGACGGCGGGTACTGGTGGATCAGCCCGCAGCAACATTTTGTCATTGCCAAACAGCACAAGCCAAAGAGAATAAATTTAAAGTATTTCACGTTATGACCATGCGCACAGCCAGCCCGAAGCGTACACCCTGCGAGGTGCTGAGGCTGATAAATGATGAAGATAATACCATACGAAAATTGTGCGCGGAGTGTGAAAAACTTATCAAATCGCTATCTGTTGAACTGGCAAGACATAACAAATATTTTTTAAAAGAAGAGAATAAAAGATACAAACCAAACGCCGGCTGGCGTACACTGTTAGCTGAAAGACTTGAAGACAGTTATTTGCAGGAAGCCAGTCATGGTAAAATAGGGAAGGTAAAATGATATACAGTCTAAACATAGGACTAACGAATAGGTGCAACAGCCGATGCGTGTTCTGTCCGATAAGTAAGACAAAGATAACGCGTGAAGATATGCCACTGAACCTGGCAAAAAAGATCATCGATGAAACAATAGACGAGATAGAACATCATATATCACTTGATCTGTTCGGCGAATCTTTGCTATACAAAGACCTGGTAGAAGTTGTCAGGTACATAAAAGAAAAGCGCAATATTGAGGTAGTTCTTTACACCAATGCTTTTACATTGGACGACCAGTTACTCATGGAACTTGAACAGGCAGGGTTGGATCGTATAACCATTTCTCTGGATGCCTACGGGCGGGATGAATTTCTGCGTATAAAAGGAGTAGATAAATATATTAATATAGTTACTAATTTATACCGTTTTGCGCGTAGAAACATAAAGATAATCGTACAGTTTGCCGACTTACGGTATAATTCACCAAAGAAAAAACGAAACAGAATAACAGACATAATCCGCAGGCTGGGCTTCCAAGTACGCAATTCGCGGTACATAAGCTGGTGCGGTGAAGTACCCTGGCTCAGTGATACACCGCGTAAGATACGAGAACCGAAGCCGTGTGCCTATCTGTTTCATTATATGAACATAGCAAGCAACGGAGATATGGTCATGTGTTGTTTAGACTATAACCATAAACACACTTTCGGCAACGTCAAACGTAGCAAGGTAATGACTGTATGGAACAGCAAGAAAGCACAGGCACTGAGGGAAAAACACATGAGGGGCGAACTACCGGATATGTGTCTGAAATGCGAAAATGAGTTTTATGAAAGTAGTAATAACGCACAATAACGAGCGGACGCTGGGATTGTTGACGCAGATATGCGAGGAACAGGCTGGTAATGTGTCGGCTGTCCATGCAGGGACATTTGCTCAGACACTGAGGGCAGCCTTTGAACAGATGGCAGACATACCCGACGAGTGGTTTATACTTGTTGCCGGAGATCAGATATTACTGCCAGGCGCAGTATTTAAAATATCAATGCTAACAGTAAAGGCAAGCCCTGATATATTTCGTATAAGTGGCTGGGGTTATGACTGGTTGCATAGAGAACTCCGACTTATGGCTCCCTGCGCCTATCGTACAGCAATGATAAAAAATGCGATAAGGTTTATAGATGACAAGTCTCTGCGCCCCGAATACGACGTGGTAGCATCAATGTATAGGATAGGCAAAACATATATAATTGATAATGAATTAATGACAGCCATACATGATTGCGAACAATATTATTGCGATATTTATCGCAAGGGATATACACAGGCTATTAAAAATGCAGATTACATAAAAAAGAATAATTTGCTAAATAGACCTGACATAACTAATGATCATAAAGTATTCAGGTTCGGAATAAAAGACGGAATGAAACAGACACCGTACCGTTTTGATGAGATAATGAAAGAATTGGGACTGACAGAAAAGGCTCCGTTATGAACGTAGTGATGTTATCTTCAGCAGACTGGGCAGGTAGTGGATACCGTGTGTGTGAGGCTATCAACAAGTATACAGATCATAAGATAGAATTGATTGTACAGAAGGGCAATATGTTCGGCCATCCGCGCGGATTGGTGCTACGTTACGCAGACAAACAGACGGCACGTAACGCACAGAAGCGTATACTGGCAGCCGATATAGTACACCTGAAGGGAGACTGGCCGCCGGAGCCGGTGTATCAGGGCATGCGACTGCCTGAGGGCAAACCGATTATTATAACTGTGTCAGGAGGCAAGTTCCGCAGGGGTGAGCACCCGCGCGAACTGTATATGAAAGCCCAGGTACGTACTTCATTAGAGCCCGATCTATTGTATCCCTGGTATAAGGGAATATGGACACCGTATGCGATAGACAGTAAGGCACAGGCAAATATATGGCATCAGGCAGATCCACCAATAATATGCCATTCACCGTCAGACCGTCCGGCAAAAGATACTGACTTCCTGTTAGCCGTACTGGCGAAACTGAAAAAACGCATAAAATTTGAGTTACTGATGATCGAAAAAAAGACCTACCAACAGGCTGTAGAGATGCGCAAAATAGCAACAATATTCTGCGATCAGTTCAAGGTGGGTGCTTACGGAAACAGTGCGGTAGAGGCTATGCAGTTTGGCATACCTACGGCTTGTTATCTGTCGCATTTCTCATTCGTTTATGCAAAAGGGAAATTAGATAAGTGCCCGATATTGACAGCCCCAAAAGAAGTAGACAAATGGGTAAGGCTTTTTGAAAAGACGCTGACAAACGATATGGGCGAACTGAGCAAACGAACTAAGCAATGGGCAGACGATATACATAGTTATCAGTCAATAGCGAAATTGTGGGATAAAATATATAAATCATTATGAAGATACTTGTAACAGGCGGTGCAGGCTTCATAGGCTCAAATCTGATCCGCAAATTAGTTGAACGTGGGGAGAAAGTTATCTCATTGGATAACTATTCAACAGGCAAATATGAGAACCTCGACGGCGTAGACTGTGAACAGATAGCCGGTGATGTAACGAGGGTTACTGACGTACACAGTGCCATGAAAGGTTGTGAGGTAGTGTTTCACCTGGCAGCATCAAAGAAGACAGTGTGTCAGAAGTCCCCCTGGCGTGACATGGAAGTAAACGCTGGCGGGGCATTGATCGTAGCACAGGCAGCACGGGAATTAGGCGTTAAAAAAGTAGTCCATGCCTCAACGGGATCGGTTTACGGCGAAGTGGCAGGATGGATAAGCGAGAGCACAGCAACCAGACCGGTGAGTTATTACGGGGTGTCAAAGCTGGCAGGTGAACGGTATATGGACATGTACTGGACACAGTTTGGGCTGGATGTTACGATACTGCGTTATTTTCATGTATACGGTCCTTGGCAGGACAGTTCCCATATCGGTGGGGTGGTAGCTATATTTATTGATAACCTATTACATGGGCGTAAGTCAACGGTCTATTGGGACGGCTACCAGACACGATCATTCACTTATGTAGAAGATGTCGTCTGGGCGAATATAGCAGCCCTGGAACAAACGGGGGGCGTGTTTAACGTGGCTTCGGCAGAACGCATACCGGTAAGTTATGTCATTGAGAAAGCAGCCATGATGATAGGCGTAGAGCCGAACTACCGCACTACGGGGTTACGTATAGAGGGAGATATACACGACTTTAATATTACCAATGACCGAATAAAAGGCATAGGTATAAAATTTACCAAGTTTGACGAAGGACTGGCAAAAACTATTGAATGGTATGGAAGCAGATGACCTATTAGAGACTGTGCCCTGTTGTATTTGTGGTGCGCCGGTAGTGATGTTCTGCGACGGCGATCCGATATGTGAGAGCTGTGCAGCAAAGAAATGTCCATTTACACCGAAATATGAAGAGGAAGAGGCCGAAGAATCGGAATGAGGTGGTTATTGAGCTTATAAAGCCGACACGTATAGCACTTACCCCACGCACGCCTGCTATCGTTGATTATCTAAAGTTATCATAAAATGAAACTGCGCAAACGGATAAAAAATCTTGAACGTGCTATCCTGGCACTTGATAAGCGTGTCAAACAGATCGAGAAGAAAAAAGTGAGCGATCCAAAGAAAATAGGCTTTGATATATTATATGAACTTAGCAATCCAGACCATGAAGAAACTTATAATGAAGATATTTGCCCGGAAGAAACCTAAACGCCAGATACGGCTTGAAAAGGTATTCGAGAAAAACGGTAATACGTTTTACAAGTATGTTGATCCGTTGGAGCTGCCAGGTCCGCGCTTGCGTGCTGCCGAGATAGCCGCCGTCGAAGCCGATCTGTCAATAAACTCCAAAGACGGGATCGCATTACTTGACAAAGTTTTTGCAGAGATGAACAAGGGAAGTTTTGTCCAGGCTTCAGCTATACTTGTTGAACTATACCGCCGGTTCAAAGCATTGGCAGAAGAAGAGACATTTTTAAAACTTGCTACTGTTTATTTTGTGATGAACGATGAAGACGAGACGAAGTACAACCTTGATGAACAGGAACTGAAAATCAAGGTATTGAAGGCGGACGAAGAGCTAAAAAGTTTTTTTTTGTCAGCGGCGGCAGAACACACAAAAAACTATTCGAAAGTCTCGCAAGAAACTATAATGAAGTATTTGGAGGAAAACCAGGAAGAACTACAAAAAATAGAAAAATATTTGTCGAGGAAATAATGAAAGAGTATATAGATAGTATTAATCACTTGAATTGGATTGTATGTGATGGTATATTATCAGAGATCAGTAAGCTCGAAAATATGAATGCTGATGAGTATTATTCGACTGTAAACACTTTTTTATGGACAGCAAAGCAAAAAAATAAGGAAAAATAACTGATAATTAGTTTCTATTTCGTAAATTATATATATAAGATTATTTTTGAGGTATAGCCCACCTGAAGAGGCCACGAGGTTACGCTACCTGAAAGCGCAAATCATACCGAATGGCCGAAAATATAAAAAACATCATTCTCCGTATCCAGGCAGATGTCAAACAGGCATTATTGGATATTGATTCATTAAAGAAAAAAACAGAAGAAGTACAAGGCGCAGCTGACGGTACAGCCGAAAAAATGGATAATGTAGGCGTGTCTGTTATGGGTGCGGCAAAGACATTCGGGATCATCGGGATAGCCACCGCAGCCTTTACAACGGCAATGGTTCAGCTAAAGAATGAGATCGGAGATAATGAAAGAGTGATGAACTCGCTTCATGTAACAGCCGGAAGACTAAAAGATATGCTGGCATTAATGACCAATCATGCAAGAGGTTATACACAAATTGCCAAAGAGGAAAACAAACTAAGAAAACAGAATAGAATAGATATGGTTGAAGAAGCAAAATTATTGAAAGACATTGCTTTATTCCGGCTTGAATCGGCAGACCATACAAAGACAATGGCAGAGAGACACAATGCACTATCTAAGGCATTGATAAAAGAAAATGAATTACAAAGAATAAGGACAAGGCATATAGAAGAGCAGTTAAAAATAGTTCGTGCAAAATTAAGGCTCGATCCAGAAAGTCAAAAAAACTTAGATAGAGAGGCCGAATTGACAGCTAAATTAATATTAGTTGAAGCACAAAGAGCGGAACAGATAAGAAGGAGTAAGTCTCAATTAACAGCTATCGAAAATGCTTATCGTGATATGCTTATGAGTAATTGGGCAAAAGAAATTGAAGAGACAAATAAAACTATTGATGCATACAAGAAAAAAACAGAAGCAATAAAAAAACTTAAAGATGAATTAGGTGATACTATAAAAAAGATGCGTGAGTTTGATGAGGCACTCAAAATTGTAACAAAGGCACCAGAGAGAACGGGGACGCCAGAGAGATTACAAAATGTTACTGTGTCAGCAGAGGGACAATTTCAGGAAAAAATAGAGAAAAGAAAATTAAAGATACGCAAAAAATATTCAAACGAAGCTGAACAAAACGATCTTCAATTAATCAACGCACGCGCAAAGGCTGACATAGATGCATCTTTAGAAACATCAAGGTTGGCAACTTATGATACACGGCAAGAGGTAGGGCAGAAGATGCAGATGTACGGTGACTATTTTGGCTGGTTGTCGAATATAGCAAAAGCAGGATCAGAGAAAAACAAAGAATTGGCTGTAATAGCTGCCATACTTGAGACCTTCCAAGCCTCGATAAACGCCTATTCTGCTGGCTTTAAAATTGATCCCTCAGGCACGTTGTCAGCGATAAATGCAGCCGTAGCCCTTGCCTTTGGGTTTGCACAGGTGGCCCAGATGAAGAGTTATGAAGAAGGCGGGTTCACCGGACACGGCGACGGGCGCAAAGACGACAAGGGCAGACCGGTGGCTGGACTGGTACACGAGAACGAGTTTGTATTTGATGCTCAAAAGACCTCACGGCTGAGGCCGTTCTTTGAGGACATACACAATGACAGGATCGACGTAAGGGAACTGGCACAGCTCACACGGCGCGGTCAGATACAGGCAATAATAAACAAAGAGTTCAACAGCGAGAAGCTGGAAAATCTTGTCGAAAAGATAGTGCGTAAAATGGGTGAACGAGGAGACGCGGGGGAAATAGTGATCGATCACGGTACATACATAGAGAAACGCAAGGGCAACACAAAATATATAATTCGTAAAAATTGAGCGCACCGGCATACACATATTTCATCGAGGGTGTAGAGGTACATCCAGGCGGGACATGGACTATTTCCCATTTAAGAGAGGAGGGGCAGATATTTCATAGACGTATATTTTCTGGTGAATTGACGTTTGGCAATGCGCCGTATAACCGACAGGGGACGGATGATTACGAATACATAACGTCGTTTAGTGGCTGCCAGCAGTTAGGTTTTGAGATAAAGTGCGAAGGGGATACATTCTGGGAGGGGTATTTCGGCTATCCGTTGGACTGGACATTTGATAAAGACGCTTGCCTTGCAAAGTCTATCCCTAACGTGCTGGACGAGTATACCTGTATAATGAAGTGGTATGATAAAGAGGAACTCTGGACGCCACTTACCGGAGGACACACAATAAATCTTTATGAGCGCGTCGAGCCAGTAGATTTGCTTGAAAAAATAGGACTTGCCTATCATTTAAAAGACACCCTATTATATATACTTGATAGAATGCATTTTGTGAACTGGAACGGGGCGGATTGTATAACAGACGCAGCAGATATAGTATCTACGTTCTTATGGAATGATAACTGGCCTGATGGTACGGCTTATGCAAATAATAATTATGCAACAGGAGCGACAAATTATTTAAGTCCTGCGAATGATTATGATCTGTTTTTAATAAGAACCTGTCGTTTAATAAATGACTTAGGAGGCACAGTAGATATAGATAATTATAATATTTCTATAAACAAGATAATGACTCTTTTAAGGGATAAACTACAAGTCTACTGGTATATTGACACAAATGGTAAGTTAAGGCTCGAACATATATCCTATTTTGAGCCAGGATTTGCATGGGAGGCACATACTGACGTAAGACAATATGGGGCAGACTTAACATCGATAGCAAATAAAGATAAGACATGGGCTTTTGGGCTAAATAAAATATCATTCGACAAAGATAGATTTTACTATGTTGAGAATTTTTATGAGAACAATACTGTAAATGATGATTTTGTGGGCCATCCTATTTATTATGATGAAGATTGTGCCTGGGACTTTCCGCATGTCAATGAGAGAGATTACAGCGTAGACGTAACAACAGACATAGATGCAGTATATGACAATCCAGACGATATGGATAGTGCCGGCATTACTCTTTTATGGGCGCGTGAAGAAGACCTGGTAGTAGATAATGATGACATAAACAACTGGGCGGCGCACACTTACGGCACGTTTAACCATGCTGGGATAGTTATTGTACAGGCGCAGGACGGGGCTGGTGGGGGAGATGCCACGTCAAACACCTTCGCTAATGTCAGCAATGGCGATATGTACTCTATCTGGATAAATAATTTAGTCAATGCCGGAGGAGAGTTACCGTGGATAGATATTGTGGACGGCGTGGGAGCGAGTATAACAGGTGGGGCTCAACATTGCGCAGCAGGCACAAATGTTTATACGTTCACGATAGCCGGTGTGCCCCCTGCCACGGCTGCTTATGTGCAAGTCTATAATACAGTGGCCTGTAACTGGAGTGCAGATGACTTTGTGATAGACGAATATGTACTTGAATGGGTTTTACAGTGGGAAATTGGGCAGGTCAGCGCAGCATGGTTCTGGAACAACCATCTGTCCTGGGCTAACGTACATAATACCTACTGGCGTCATGACCGCGTACATCTGACAGGAGACATGAATAATACACCTGATAATTTTTTAAGCACCTCGCGTAAGATGCGTCAGGAAAATGTAAAATGGATCAAGGGCTCAGACTGTTGCGCAAACGCCCTGAACGCTTTTGATGTTATAAAGACAGATCAGGGCTGGGGAGTAGTAGAGAGTGCCGACGAGACACAGACGACGATAAACGCTACGTTATTATTTGACGAGAATGCGATTTAACTATATAACACTGGCTTCAGAAACAGCCGGAACGAATGTAACAATTAAGGCGGGTTCAATTTTAATGTACAGGGAACTATGAGTGATGAAAAAAATATTATTGTTGTTATTCCTTGCAGCCTGTTGCAAAATAAATGATAAGCCAATGATACGCGACTATCTTAAAACTGGGCTGCCCTTTTATGATGCGCTTGAAAAACAGGCGCGTTATGATGAATGTTATAACGAAACATTCAAACTGTATAGTCCCATTGACCGTTTTCTGCCGTTTGCCGTCAGTTCTGATGAAGATGTTATGCCAATCATTAAGGCAACATTGATAAACGTAGACGATGCTACTGAGACAGATCTTATAACAGATTATGATCTGGATTTGTATATAGATTATGAGCACGTATTCTCAAAACACGTATTTCATTATAACGGCGACGCGCTGGGGCAGGATTTGCCGGAGGGTCAGCATTATATAAAGATTATTGATTCAAACGGGCATATATGGTACAGCGAAGTATTTTATATATGTGATTTTGAGCCGGTCTATTGTTCCGGTAATGATGAACTTTTGACAGGCTGGACAAATTACGAAATAGATACATTCATTAATACAGGGAGGATTGTTAATACAGCCATTGAAGCTGCTGGTGGAACTGCCAATGCGAGGACAAATCAGATAGCTGCTCTGAAAGGAGAGACATACAGATACAGCGGATATATAAGCATGGTAAGCGGTAAATGGTATACTCGTCTTGTTAATAGTGGCGAACCATACCGTGATCATACGACAAGTAACACATTCAGTTATGATGTTACTATTACGGCAAATGCAAATATTTATGTAATGCTACTTGCTATCAATACGCCCAGCGGGGCTAACTCAAACGGCTTTTATCCGTCTCTGAAATTACTTGACCTCTGCACCTATGAAGGATTGACACATATAAAGTTCTGGAACGACTGCGACCTTGATGGTATACCTTTTGCCGACGGGTTTGTTGGTTCGGTCTATCTTGACGCTCATGTGTTCGAGCCGAGAGAAGAGATAACACGAACGGGTGAAGACCGTTTCGGGGAGTTCTTTGAAGAGTCAGTCGTTTTACATGAGTTTTACAAAATACAGGTTTTAGTGCCTGAATATTTATATCATTGCCTTGTCCGGTTACCATTGTACGATCATGTTGTTTTGTATCTTCCCAATGGGGAGAGCTGCACCGCAAAGGATGTGAGCGTGTCGGGCGAATGGATAGAGGGCAATTACCTGAATCATCTGACCATTGAGTTCAGGCAGGACGAAGTGATAAAGACGAGCTGTTGCACCACAGGGGCGTCTATCGAATCTTCGCCCTCTGCATTAGGTTATTGAGCAGGCGTGCTTAACCGCGTTGAGGTTTAGAGTTCCTTAAAAATGAACATTATTTATTAATTAAAAATTAAATTAAATGAGTGTATGTGCTGCGAGGTGTAGTGTACCTTTGCCTGCTCCTTACTCAAACGCCTGTAAAGTCGATCCGAAGGGTGGCGGTATATCACGTATATTTTTCGTGAAGTGTACGTATGAATTTACAGATATTACCGACCAGACCGAATGGGACAATGCCCTCGACAGCGGGGATGTTGTGATGACAGGATTACTTAAGGCAGGTAAGGCAAAGGGTACAGCATCGAAGAAAAAAGTAGATAGCTGCTCTCCTGAAAGAGTTGTATCGTGGGAACGTTGCATACAATTTCAGGATTATAACAGCGACGACCTGACGGGAGACTATCAGGAATATGATTTCTGGAATACGATACAGGGCACGCCGGAAGCGTACCAGTTCGGATGGATCACGTGCGACAACCGTCTTTACGGGCCTATTGACCGCTTCACTATTGAAGTGGACGAGGTCATTGAAGACGAAGACAAGGGTAATACCTTTTTCGACGGATCAATCTGTTGGGATACTATGGATATGCCTGTACCTATTGACGTTGACCTGACATTCGATCAGGGTAGTGTGAGTGTTTAAAAATAAAGTGTATGGCTGACGAGAAAGATATTTTTTGGTATAATGACCAGTTAGATAAGCTGGACATGGGAGATAAGCGCAAGGCGTGGTGCGAGATTTTCAATGAGATGATCGTACATACCAGAGGCGAGAAGCCCGCCGAGCTGCTTGAGACACGACGGCCTAATGAAGATCCGGAGGTGCAGGAATACCGTCTGAAGATTTACCAGCCCATAACGAAGGCTGCGATAAACCGCAACATCAAACGGCTGCACAGGATATTCTCGTCAGCTAATTACACTTTCGACTTGCCGGAGAGCCTGCGGGAATTTATCGAAGAGACGAAATTTGAGATCGAAGGAAAGACAACGGCATTTATTGATTTTATCTATAAGCACGTAATAAAGCGGATGATCGAAGATCCAAACGGGCTGCTTATCTGGCTGCCCGACGGTGAGGGACTGACCGACGCACAGGAACGTGTAGAGGTGAGACCGGAGATCATTGAAAGCAAATACATACTATGGATAGATGAAGACATAGTCATCTGGGCTGACAAAGAAACTGACCTGAGCCGTGTAAATTCAGTGCGGAAATACTACGGCACATATTATTCGCTGACAAAAAATTCATATTACAAACACACGAAAAACAAAGACAGCAAGACGTATGAACTGACAGAAATTTACCCGCACAACATAGGCGAGATACCAGCTATTATACTTGGGGGAGAAGCCGACGAAGATGGTATTTACCATTCGTTTTTTGAGCCATTTATACCGTTTGGCAATGATTCTATTCGTCAGTATTCCGACTGGCAAGCAGTGATGACAACCAGTGGTTTTCCTTACCGTACAGAGGAGTTCACCGAATGCGACTATCCACAGTGCGGCGGGCGTGGCTGGTGGGAAGAGCCATGCGATGACTGTGAGAATCCAGAAATGGTAACCTGCCCTATATGTCATGGGACGGGACATAAACCGCATACCTCACCTTACGGGGTGTTTATACGCAAAGAGACGGGGCCAGGAGAGACACCGTCAGCTAATCCGATGGTAGAGTTCACTTCACCAGCAACGGACATAATAGAAGTATCAAAAACTTCATGGGAAGACCTGTTAAAACAGGCGCGTGCTGCGATATTTGATGACAACATAGAGGAAGCTCAGAGCGGGGTAGCAAAGATCATTGACCGCGAAGACTATTATGCCTTCCTGACGGAGATTTCAGATAACGTATTTGATAACTTGATTAAAAACTCACTGAAGTACATCTATGCGTACATTGATATTTCCGGCACGGATGAAATAGAGGTAAATAAACCAACGTCGTTCATCGTGAAGACAGAGAACGATCTTGTGGACGAACTGGGCACACTGATTGAGAAGAAAGCCCCGTTACCGTTTATTGTTGAGGTAGTGAAAGATATTTCCAAACGCCGGTTTGGGAATAACGAAAGCATACGCCAGGTGATAGAATTCATATCGAAATACAATCCACTGTTTGCTATGCCAGCCGAGACGGTTAATCTTTTGGTTGCTACTGGAATCATTGATGATGACATAGCTAAACGTAGTTATCTGGCATATCAGGGATTAAACGAACTATTAGAAAAATATCCTGAATTATTTGATAAGAAATACGAAGACATTAAAACGCTGCTTGACGAGTGGATAGAGACCACACAGCCGAGCACACCGAGACAGGTAAGACCGAATGGCGAAGAAGAATGACATAGACGCGCTGATAACTGAGAAGATCGCATTGATGGATAATGCTGAGTTTGTTGACCTTGTCAGCGAACTTGAAAAGACATTATCTGTCTATGTGCAGAACTGGTACAGGGAGAAATACGGAGAGACAAAAAACATGACCGTATCAGAACGCCTTACATATATGGCAACACAGGTGAACGCACTGGAGAAAAAACTTGTCGATCTGATAAATAAAAGCAAACCATTCACCGAAGGGATAGGACAATACATGAGAAAGTTCGAGCAGATAGGTAAACTCAATGTAAGGTTACACAAAAAGATGAGCAACATAGATGTTGACGACCTTGTCAAACTTGCTACAAAGCAACAGACAGAACTTGTCGGGGACATTGCGGGGACGGTAGTAGGAAGGATAAAAAAGAACCTCACTGATCCACTGAGGGAAATATTTATCAAGCCTGTAAAAAAGATGATCTATTCAAACATACTGGCAGGCACACCGGCAACGGAGATGGTCGGTATATTACAGGAGTTCATTGAAGGCGACAAAGACACATTCGGCAAGATAGCCCGCTGGGGCGATCAGATAACACGAGATTCTATCAGAGAATATGACGGGGCGATAAACAACATGATAAAAGACGAATACGGGTTAAATGCTTTTCGTTACATAGGATCGCTTGTGAGAGATTCGCGCCCGCTGTGTGTACATATAATCACTACTTACGACGGTGATATGACCTACGAGCAGCTTGAAGAAGTGCTTGACAAATACAGCGATAGCCCAGGGGTAATGCCAGGGACTACTGTAGAGAATTTCACCCAACACGCCGGTGGGTATAACTGTAGACACGACGTTTTACCTTATTACAGACCAGATGCCAAAGAGACTTGAAAGAAAACTGAGGAGGACAGCCCGCAAGCGCGGGTATGGGAAGAAACGCACTAATGCCTATGTTTACGGTTCGCTGCGCCGTACTGGATGTAGGCCGCGAAGGAGAAGGAAATGAAAATAATCGTACTATCCATAGAGAGACTGAACAAGAGACTTGAACATTACATACATTACAAGTTGCTTGCCCGTCTGCTCGCATGGAAGGTATTTTTTGATATAACTAAACTTAACTAACTATGCCAAGGTACATGATCCCGCCTGTTGCACATTGCAAACACGGCTGTTAAATTTTGACAGGGTTATTAAAAAGATAACATCTGCCCTGTCATTTATTTGAAAAAAATATTACGATTTAGTTTCTATTTCGTAAATTATAGTATACACTAAATTAAAAATTATGGAAGAGAGGTTAAAAGCATTTCTCTTGAAATGTGGGTTAAACGATGGCATCCTTACCCAGTTACAGAAAGAGGACGCCAATCTTGATGAACTATCAACACAGTTCAGGAAAGATTTGAGGGACGTGGTAAAGAACGACCCTGAATTTCGTAGCGACATTGAGGCTTCTGTTAAGGGCAAAGAGCGCGCATCTATTGAGCGCGTAGCTAAACGACTGTTTGGCATAACGCCGGAAGAGGCAAAAGAGCATGGCTTGGGCGAGGATTATGAAAAGCTCATGGAGTTTGCCCGCGACAAACAGAAAAAAGATTTAAGTAAAACGGCGCAGGAACTTCAGGCACAGTTACAAGCTGCTAACGCTGAGATACTTAAATACAAAGATGAAGAGATACCGCGCATACGTAAAGAAGAACAGGCAAAGGTAGACGGGTTTTTCCGTTCCAACCTGATCGCTGACATCGTATCAAAGAGCGGTGAACTACTGGTAAGTCCGAAGGCGGCGGCTGTGATAGTAAATAGTTATCTAAGCGATAACGGCTATGTGCAGGAGCTTACTGACGACAAGCGGGGACTGGTGATTAAAACTAAAGACGGGCTGTTGCCACAAAACACTGAAAAGACAAAGAACCTAACGACTGATGAACTTGTAAAGTCAATCCTGATGAGTGAGAAACTTATACGTCAGAGCCAGGCACAGCCAGCCCCACAGGGGCAACCTGTACCAAGTCAGGCACAGCGTCCCAAACCAAAATTTGAACCGTATGGCATAAAAGTAGCCCGTGAGAACGAAGGCTGGAAGCCAGCGGTAGATACAAGAAAATAGGTGCAAAGAGGTATGGCAGCCTTAAAAAGCCGACAGAGGAAGTTGGACCTTAATTCAACGCAATTATTGTTTAACTAAAAATTATTTAAAATGGGTTTAGAAACTTTCAGCGGAACTACATTTGCTGGCGGTACTTGCCTCTGTCCGTGCGTACAGGCTGCTCTTAACGACATTGTTGGGCGCAATACGTATGCTTTGAGGCGTGACCGTGTAGGCACAGTGGAGTTCCTGCGCTCGCCTGATAACCTCGTAGGTGTTCAGGCACTTCAGAACATTGTCGATCCTGGCAATGGGAAGAAAAAATGTGTTACCATAAACTATTACACTAAGGCTTGCGATAGTTCAGTTTCGAGTTCAATCACCGATGATTGTTCCAGCGGAACTGAACCAGCCCCACTGTGTACCGAGTTCGAGGTGACACATGAGCTGGAATCACAACAGTTGGTGTTTGACGAAGATCACATGAGGCTGTTATGTGCTCCATTGGGGACGGTTGATAATGACTGGATAATGCTTCAGATTTACGCCCAGATGAACGCTCTGCTTGTAGCACTTGATAAGAGGGTATTAGCTCTTCTCCTTGCTAACGTGGGTGCATTCATGGACGGCCGCACACTGAAACAGGTACAGCTCTTGAACACGATCAACAGTGATGCTGTTGGGCCGCGTCCCTGGGCTCTGATAAACTTCCAGCATGAGTTTGACGAAGCTGGACTTTACGGTGTGCCTAACGTGATAGGTGGAGACTTGGTTAATAAGTATTTCAAGGCTATCGGACTTGGTGCTGTTAATGCTGCCGGATTGGATGTGTCCAAACTTGGCGGAGAAGCCAATTTCTATTTTGACCGTTTCGTTCAGAGCGTGTTCGGTAATGACGAATTTCTCGTTATGGCTCCTGGTGTGGCGCAGCTTGTAACATGGTCGCGCTATGTAGGGCCGTATGCTAAGAAAACAGCATCATTTGAACACGGACAGATCGTTGATCCGTTCACGGGAATACCGTTTGATCTGAAGATGCACTATAACGACTGTACAGATCACTATTACATTAAACTTCAGCTCGCATGGGATGTGTTCTTCATTCCCGAAGATGCAGAAGCCAGTGAATGTGATATGCACGGCGTTAGTGGTATTTTCAATTATCAGTATTGCGACGAGTTGAGCGAATGCCCGACTGTTACCGGTGATAGCTCACCGACTGAGTAAATTATTGAGGTGCGGGGTAATACCCGCCCTCTTTTTTAAAACATTATGGCAGAATCTTCACCTTCGACAACGATAACACCGTCTCTGACGTGCTTTGATAATTACATAGGCATACCAGGAACGATAGACAATCCCACGTCGGGACTGAGCATCAATGACCTTCAGGGCGTGAACTTCGCACGTGCTGACGGCGTGGCAAACACAGACTATGCCACAGGCGTAGAGATGTTACAGGATTTGATAGCACTGGCTATACGCCACGTACAGGATGACATGAGAACATACATGATGCCATTTTTTAAGTTTCATGGGGCAATAGATCATCACCTTACGGCTAAATACGAATCAGGTTATCATGCTGCTTCGGCTGCTGACCGGGGATTGAAGATAGAGAAAAAAGCCTCTACGCTGAGTAAGATTTATGTAAATCGTGTACGTGTGTTAGCTAACTCAACAGGGCTTTATCAGATAGAGATAACCGATGGTAATGATTCAACACTTTATCCTGTTGATCTTGTGGCAGGTGAAGAACAGGAAGTAACTATCGACTATTTATCGAACAGGGACATTATCTATATAACAATAGACAACACTTCGCTTGAGCCGGCAAAAGGCAAAGTTAAGAACGGCGGTTGTGGATCGTGTGGTAAGAAATACCAGTATTTTACCGTCTGGGGATGGGATGGGACAAAGACAAGTTCTTATCATTATGGCATACGTGCAGATATTTCTGTTGTATGTTCCGAGGATGCTATGGCCTGCGCGCTAAAAAAACAGTTAGGGTTACCGATACTTTATAAGTTTGGGATACTGTTTATGCGTGAAGCACAGCATACCGATAGGGTGAATTTCTTCACAATGGTAGGGCGCGAAGAGGCTATTGACCTGGAAGAGATATTTAAAGAGGAATACAAGGAGCGCATAATGACCGCTTGTCGGTCGTTCCCACGATTCCTGCGAACTATTGACGGTTATTGTGTAAGCTGTAACCAGAACAAATATATAGAGGTTACATGACCGACTTCAAAGATATGCCTAAGATAATGGCACTGTTTCGCGAGGCGTTTATGAGGCGTGATCCAACGGTGGTATTTGCTGCAACGGTGTTTTCTGATATGATGAAACGAATATTTACAGACAGCAAGACGACAACAGGGCAGACTTTTGGACATTATAAAAAACGTACACTGAAAGACGGACGGCAGACACGGTCATCTTATATGAAAAGAAGGTTGGATGCTGGACTCCAGGTATCTTACAAAGATTTGATATTTACAGGCAATTTGCAAAAGTCAATAAAGTGGGAGGGCACAAAAGGCAATCAGAAAATCAAAGACAGCCCAAACGCAATATATGAGACATTGCTTGGCTATATTGACGACAAACATTCATTGATAGCCGAAGGACAAGAAGGACAGATAGGACGAGGGGACATATTTACGACAACAGACGCAGAGGATCAGAGGGCTACTGATGCAGCGTTTGCCTGGTGGGAAAATGAAGTAGATAAGATCATTAATAGTATTTTTAAGTGATTTGGTTTTTTAAGCCTTATTCATTTGAGGCAAACATCGGTAAGGCATATAATGATTATATGAGGTTGATCCCGTCACCTGAAGACTGGGGCGTTCTTTTAGATGGCGATACGTGTTTTTTGACGCATGACTGGGGACACGCTATACAGGAAGCTATAAACAGACATCCTGACGCGGGGCTGTTCACCTGTACGACAAACAGGGTAGCTAACCGTTTGCAGGCGCGGGCGGCCATGTTCGAGCAGATGGATTTGCGCCGTCAGGCTTTGTATGCTATGCGAGCCGACAGACTGAACAGAGGCAAGTCAAATCAGACAAACTCAACGATCAGCGGGCTGATGATGGCTATAAAAAAATCTACCTGGGACAAGCAGAGATTTCCTGAACGAGATGACAAGATATTAAATGTAGATCATGTTATATGTCGTCAGATCATGGACGCTGGGAAGAAAATCTATATCATGCAGGGCGTCTATATGCTTCATGTTTATAGAGTTGTCGAGGGGAGGCAGTACACAAAGCATTTGAGGAAAAATGTCCCCGCAACACGAATACCTACAGTAAAAAAATTAAAGCCCAGAGTGGTGACACGAAGGCTCAAAAAAAAACAAAATGACAGGCTTACGCCGAAGATTACGCCTGAACAAAAAAGACGACAGAATGAACGTTCAGCTTTAAGAATAAGGCGCGAATTGAAAATAAAACGATGAAAGTTATTTGCATATTGTGTGTATATAATGAGATAGACATTTTGCCTCACAAAGTAGAATGGGCAGACCGCAACGGGTTGGATTTATATATCATGGATAACTACTCGACTGACGGCACATGGGAAATGGTCAATGAGATGAAAATTCCATGTTCGCGGATAGATACCGGAGGAGCGTTTGATACACGAATTATCGAGAAAGCCAAGATGCAAATAGTAGACAATATAAAACCGGAATGGGTGATACATAACGGGGCTGACCTGTTTCATTTTTACGATAAGCCGGTATGGGATTTTATCTGCGACGTAGATAAACAGGGGTTTAACATGATCTGTTCAGACATGATCGATGTTTGCAGGACAGAGAAAGAAGACTACGAAGATCCGTTCCATTACAAATATTACCGATATTCAAAGCCTGTAACATTTGTATTCAAATATATCCCAGGCGTGAAAATTGTCGGTGATGAGATTGTTTACCCTGTTGAGGCAAAGGTTATAAAGTACGGACTGATGGTAAATTTCGGACGCACAAAACTGCCTGAACAACGCAAAGAGTTACTAAGGCGCAGGCGCAAGGCGTGGGCTAACGGGCTGGATGACAGGTTTGGCAGACATTACTTGCGTGAAGCGGCTCAACAGTTTCGCTGGCGCGCGGCAGACTTGGAATTACTGAAGGGAAGCCGTTATAACAAGTTCATAAAAGCATACCTGAGAATACGCGATGGAAGCTCTGTTTAATATATTGATGCGAACAGCCAGACGGCCAAACTATTTTGACGAGGCAGTGTCGAGCGTGATGAACCAGACGTATAAAAATTTCAGGATACTTGTTGCAAGTGAAGGCGATAGTTACGTAAAAAACTATCCGGTAGAAGTGGTAAAAGTTAGTCATGTAGAGCGAAAGAATTACAATCATATACCCTGGAACACGCATTTTAACCAATTACTTGACCGTGTTACTGGAGGGTGGGTAATTTATCTGGACGATGATGTACTATTGAAGCCTTACGCATTAGAGACATTAGAGGCATATACAGATAATAGCCGTGCACTAATGATATATAAGTATCGCTTCCCTAACGGGCGCGTGATACCTGAACGTGAATTTTGGATGCGTGCACCTGTACGCAAACATATTGATACAGGATGTTTTTGTCATCATGCGAAATACAAAGTACGCTGGCCTAACACAAAGGCGGGCGACTGGCAGACAGTGAGAAAACTATATAACATCATCCATCCCGTATGGATTGACAAGGTGCTGGTGACGGCACAAAATATGGGGCTTAGTGGTAAACTAATTGACAAAAAATGAAAATACTGTTTTATCCAGACAAAGTTATCAGCTACGCACGTATACGGCCTATCCTCGCAGGACACGAGATCGTAGAGGATATAGACAAGCCTTACGATGCGGGTATTTATTGGAACCTCAAATCGGTGAACGCGCCGAATGAGAAGCTGATAAATTCAGACAAAAAAATTCTCAATTTGACGCTCAATGATGTGAGCAAGTCGAAGGTCATGGAAGTTTATAAAAAGGTGTTCAAGAAAGATTTGGCTGTTGATCCTGAGACCTACGAAGGCAAGGCGGTGGTGAAAAAAGACATGGGACACGGCAACAAAGGGAACCAGATAGTCAAGTGTCCGACAAAAAGAGTGGAAGGCATGGTCTATCAGAAACTTTTGCAGAACATACCTGTCGGCCCAGTCATTGAATACCGCGTGTTCATAGCAGGCAAGATTGTAACAGTGATCGAAAAGAAGAAAAAACTTGCCCGTCGGTTTGCGTCGGATTCGGTGATAAAAGCAAAATACGGTGATGCAGAGGAGTTCTTTTCGAAGTCTGAGATAACAAAGATAAACAAGTTCTGCAAAGAAATAGGACTTGACTACGGGGAACTGGATGTTATGCGTGATAAAGATTTGTATATACTTGACGTAAACAACATACCAGGCTCGGCAGCTTATGAATACTGGGATATAGAAGCCTATCGGACGGCAAACAAAAAGATACTTGAAGCACTGATTGAATTATGGTCGTAGATTTAGCGGAATATATTATTGATTGGATCGTCGGTTACGCTGCGTTAGATGAGGACTGTACGCTTACTGTTGATCCCGAAGTGATCTTTGAGGGGGGCTGTTATCTTGCGTACAAACATCCTGAAAAGGGTGTGATATGGAAGCGTGACGAGGAGTTTGAATATTGCGGGCTGGATGACCGTAAGGGGAATTTCGTCTATCTGCGGTTTAAAGATGACGAAGAGATAACATATAATCCTGTGGACAAGTTTGCATCCTGTCTGCTTGGCACACAAGTACAAGTAAGCCTGCGGCTGGTGTCAGTCATTGACAACATGATAATTACCACAGGGCGCGAACATTACGAGGTAGAGGAGTATTTACGTAATATCCTTTTGACGATACCCTGGCAGAACTACACCGGCAATGAAGAAAATATATATCTCGAACTGACGCGCAGCCTGTTTAATCCTATTACTGTATTGGCAGAAGAGGGTGTAAAAAAGACGATGGCAAAAAATAAGATATATACAGTGTTCGATATGACATTGAGATACACATATTCACCTGAGATAAAAGACAAAAATGGTGTCTAAAGATTTAGTCATACCTGTTGGTACTGGCTCAAAATGGCGAGCCGACGGTCATAAAGACGGTGAGTTAATGATCGCTTTGCGGTCTATGGAGAAAAACTATAAACCGCTGGGTAAGGTATGGATCATAGCACCGCAGATGTATATTGAGAATGAACTAAAAAAGTGGCTCACTAACGTTAAGTTTCTTGTTTGCAGTGATCCGTATAAGCAGAATAAAGATGGTAACATCATAAGGAAGGTCGTGCTTGCCTGCGATCATGCAGAGTTAAGTAATACATTTGTCCGAATGAGTGATGACCAGGTATTGCTTGCGCCGGTAGCCGACCTTCCCCCTCTTTATCTATTAGACCTTAATAAGCAGGAAATAAACTGGTGGTATCAACGGTCAAACAACTGGAAGCTGAGACTATATAAGACCTACCGTGTGTTGCGGGCACACAAGAAACCAATGTACCACTATGATAGTCATATACCTATGGAGGTGGATAAGAAGAAATTTGCAGAAATAGTAAGGCAATGGCCGTATAACCGAGGAACGGGATTAACGATAAACACACTGTATTACAACCTTATTGACATAGAACGCATACCATTGAACGGGCAACGTGGGGTGGTATATGACAAAGTGGAAGACGAGAAGTTTATAATGAACGCATTGAAAGGCAAAATATACCTCAATTACAATGACAAGGCAGTAAAAAGTGAGGCATTTAAAAAGATATTACTTGACAAGTTCCCAGAAAAAAGCAAATACGAGAAATGATATTGTGGGCGTTCATAACAGCGGCGATAGTCTATTTTATTGATTATATAATTTCTCCCGGTGAGATATTCGGGGGGTACGGAGATTGGATCGAGACGTTGCCGAAATGGTTAGCAAAGCCCTTGGGGGGGTGTATGGTATGTATGGGAGTATGGATGTCGGTGTTTGTGTTCGTGTTTCTTCATTTTGAATTTAATCTGAGTTGGATCATGCTGATCCCATTCATTGTTATTACGAGTTTTTTTATAAGAGTTTTACTTAAATATTTTTGTTAAAATGGCAGAGATGAGAATGAGCGACAGCGGGCGAGTGGCCGGTCGCGGCGGGTGTGCAAAAACATCCGGAGGAAAATTAACCATTCGTGGTAAGTTTCATACTATAATTGCTTCAGAAGATGTGAATATAACAGCTCTTCGAGGCAAAGATAGTGAATATGCAACCGAAACAAACTGGTTGCCTTTTTACCACTTAGATGCTGACGGATCGTGGCCACTTGGGCCAGTAGCTCCGATAACAGCTAAGGGAAAGAATGGTTATTTTACCAGAGTTACGATTTCCGCTGGCGACATAGTGGCATATTTTGATTGGGATTAAATTTTAGATCATGCTAAGATTAAGAGAGACGCCAAACGCTATCTGGCATTATTATAGGCGCAGAGGCAAGCCGTCGCCAGAGGAAAGCTCTGTTTCGGAAAGTCCCAGTCTTACTGATAATATGCCAGAAGCGCAGTCATTATTTATCACCGGAGATAAATTCATTGGCGAAACGCTGACTGGTCATTATACATATTATGATGCAGATGGAGATGCAGAAGGGGTATCTACTTTTAATTGGTATAGGGCAGATGATGACATTGGGACAAATGAAGCATTAATCGTCGGAGAGACAGGACAGACATATACCTGTACTATTGCAGATGATGAGAAATATATACAATTTAGGGTAATACCTGTTGCATTAACCGGAACATCGCCAGGTACACAAGCACAATCATCATGGTACGGTGAAATTGTGGTGGATGATTGGGTGCTTGTTACACAGGCAGTTCCTACTATGTATATTGACTTTTCTGCCAGTCTTTTTTCATCCCTAACCAAATGGGCTGTATATGTAGAGGTTACCAATTATACAGAGGCTAAAACACCCGGACAATATTGTGGTTCAAGTAAATATAATTCATATCTATCTTTTTCGATGGGTGGACATCTTGGCTTTGAAAGTACGGATAGCGTACAGACAGAAAGCACAATTTCGGAAGCTACGGTTAAGGGAACTGATTGGCATAAAGTCATGGTGTGGAGTGATGGGGCAGACATCTATTGGGATGTTGATGATGGAGACCATACATCACAAGTTACGCCCGGCTCTGGGACAACGGCTTTATCGGTGGATTATTTCATATCTTCTTATGGAGGCACTGACTTACAGGCGGACGGTAAATTTAACAATATACGAACATGGGATTTGTCAGCTTATGGTGGGCCCTGGACAAGGGCAGCTATACAAGCCGAAACGCCAGACCATGAATTTCTGCTTAATGAGGGTACTGGCAATACTGTTAATGATACCTATTCCGCAGTCACGGGGGCAATTATCAATTCGCACGCTGAACAGTGGGAACGCAAAACGTCACCTGGTTGGGTTGCTAAGACAATTTCATTGGATGGTTGGGAAAGCGAACTTCGCCCAATGCAGCAGGGAGTATATGACCATTTCAGCGACAAATCTTTCTTTTGCTACATGCAGGATAATAGCGATCCACATGTAGCGGTATGTGATCATTCGTCCGGGGCGCACACCTGGGGAACACCGGCAAGAATTTGCGTACAGCCTACAGCTCGCAGCTATAATTACCCTTCTATCGCATTGCTTCATTCCGGCAAGCTGGCCGTTTGTTTCGCGCATCCTCACGATACACATATCGGCATAGCAATATCCGATAATCCTGCCGACCCTTCATCCTGGACCGTACAGGATCTCGTTTGCTCCGGAGTAGGTTACGAATACCCGCGCCTGTTTGTGGATCGCCGGGGCTATTTATTTGTATTCTATATTTCCAGGCCGGCCAGTGCAGAAGCGCATTTGCGCTGGGTACATTATAACTATTCAAAGGACGAAGGCACAACATGGGAAGGGGAGACACTTCTCATCGAAAGGGACGTCACTGACCCTTACGGGATGTGCGAGATATACTTCGGCGTTAATG
>Ga0265297_10003394_pt1 | contig 28932 bp, 39 predicted proteins | sample Munlanlwell13791_FD_192502 | JGI IMG/M metagenome (GOLD analysis project Ga0265297, IMG submission 192502) | Leachate microbial communities from a municipal landfill in Southern Ontario, Canada - Leachate well 137-91 | ecosystem: Engineered > Solid waste > Landfill > Unclassified | place...
CCCGCAGCGCCGGCTTTTACAATTACTTCTCTCAAGAATAAATACGACTTCGTTCTTGAAATTACATCAGTCGATCGAATGAGTCAGGGATCAGCTGTGATGCATCATTGGCAGCTGGGAGCAAGTTAAGATGATATCTAGACCGGTTATCGACACGCCCCGAGGTACCGTTGTTGTAAATAAGAATGGTGTTGCCGAACTAACATTCAAGCCCGACTTTCAGCCACGTCATAACGAGTATTACTCCCGGGCGCAGGTATTCGTAGATTCGGAGGTGCTGAGACTGTGCGAACCCTATACCCCATTGATTACTGGTATGCTAATCAAAACCGGTATTCTCGGGACTGAAGTGGGCAACGGCCTAGTACAGTGGATCGCACCTTACTCGCGCGAAGTTTACTATTCACCACGACCTCCAGGTAGACCTTCAGGACCTCTCCGAGGTGCGTTCTGGTTTGAACGGATGAAGGCCGATCATCGCCAGGAAATTGTCGATGGAGCTAGGCGCATTGCGGGAGGTGGATAGTGAGTACGATTGGCGCCATCCAGACTTACCTCGCCGGTTATTCGCAGCTCAAAACGGGAGCACCTGTTTGGGTTGACTATTTGGGACCCGGTGCTACTGAGTACAGTGTAGTAGCGCTACCAGGGCAACGAATTGCAGCAACCTATCTGGACGGTACAACAATCCGCGAGTTTCCCTTCGCCTTCCAGAGTGTAGAAAGTACTGCAGACGACCCTGAACGGTTGGCGAATATCGGCTTCTTTGAGGCCTTTGCGGATTGGTTGGAAACCCAGACAGAAGCAGGTGTTCTGCCGAGTTTGGGAGCGAAACAAACCGCTGAAAAAGTGGAAGCGACTCTAGGCGGATACCTAATGCAAGTAGGGGAGTCTGCCACAGGAATCTATCAGATTTCCTGTAAACTAACGTATGAACAGCAGCCATAAGGAGGTTGTGTAATGACTACCGCGAAAATCAAGAGAAGTCAGATCAAGACGTTCATGAACACTACGCCATCCAGTACTGCAACGTACTGCTTGATTAGTGAGGGTGTGACAACCGGAAAAATCAACTACAATCCGAAAACTACCGAGGAAACCTACATCGGGGAGGATAACGCAACCATCATGGTTGAAAGTTACGCTCCTACGATGCCCATCGAAGCCACGGCGGTTTTAGGCGATCCGGTACACGACTTCGTAGATGCATTGCGTATCGCCAGAGCGACCCTGACGGACGCAGAAACCGACATCGTCAACGTCTGGATGTACAAATCCGGAGGTCCTACTGCATACCCTGCAGAGAAGCAGACGGTGGCAATCTCGATCGAAGAAGCCGGTGGTGATGGTGGGGTTGCGTCAAAGCTCAACTATACACTCAACTATGCCGGTGATCCGATTCCCGGAACGTTCAATGCGTCCACTCTCGCCTTCACCGCAAGCTAATCGGAGTCTATCATGACAAAGATAAAGCGAAGTAACCTACGATCATTTCTCAATACCGGTACTCTGGTATCGCCGGTGTGGTCCTTGCTGGGATTAGGTATCACCACCGGAAAGATCACAATGAATCCCAAAACGACCGAGGAAACGTATATCCACGAGGATAATGCACGTATCTCCGTCGACTCCTATGCCCCTACAATGCCGGTCGAGATGACGGCATACTCAGGCGATCCTGCATTCGAGTATGTCGACGCCATTCGTATCGGACGACTGAATCAGAGTTCGGCTGAGACCGAAGCAGTCAACGTCTGGGCGTACAAGACTCCGGGATTGGGATTCTATCCGGCCGAGAAACAAGACGTCTCGATTCAGATAGACGACTCGGGTGGTGACGGCGGGACTGCCTCCAAAGTCAATTTCACCATCAACTATCAAGGCGATCCAATACGGGGGTATTTCAACCCCACGACTCTCGCCTTCGTTGCAGCCCCGATAAACACGGTCTTAACCACCCTGGTGATCGGATCTGTAACACTGACACCGTTGTTCGCAACGGACAAAACCTGGTTGTACTATGCAGGTTCGGTCTCTAATCCGACTGACACGGTTACAATGACTTCGACGTTAGCTGGAGCAACTATTGTACAGAAAGTAGGCAGTACTCCAGTCGCTCAGGGAGATCCGGCATCGTTGTCGGTGGGTGTTAACCACCTCTCAGTCGAAGTAACTGTGGGAACCGAAGTAACGACCTACTACATCGATATTACGAGGGCGGCAGCATAATGGATACTCTTCGAATAGATTCAGGAACAGTGTCGCTAACGATCAACGATGATCCGAATAGGGTCATCTCGTTCGATCCGACCGATGTCGTCTTCATCGAACATCTTTATCAGCTGATGAAGGAGTTCGAAGAACAGGCAAAACAATACGAACAGAAGGCCCTCTTACTGGACGAGGGCGTTGCGGTCGACGACAACAACATTCCCACCAACTTGGCCGAACGAATTGCGTTGACCAAAGAAGTGTGCCAATTCGTTCGGCTGAAGATCGATGAGGTCTTCGGGAAGGGTACTGCACAAACCGTGTTTGGAGATTCTTACACACTCCTGTCTTTGGGGCAGTTCTTCGATGGCCTTACGCCCTATATTCAGAAGGCACGTCAGAAGCAGGTGGCAAAGTATTCTCCTTCAGGGACGCGGGGTAGGAAGGTGATGTCATAAACGTTCTGATAGATTCCTTCCCCACCGCCATTGAGATCGACGGCATCGAGTACGAGATCAACTCGGACTTTCGAACTTGCCTGCGGATCATTCTGGCGTTTGAGGACAGCAATCTTACCATGGGTGAGAAGCAGATGGTCATGCTTACCAACCTGTATAAAATCACACCTCCAGATCAAGCTTCGGCGTGTGCAAAGGCGATCCGGTTTCTGGATGGCGGAGAGACTCATGTACCGGAAGACGATGATGAAGATGAGAGCGATACAGTACAACGCTTCTACTCGTTCGAAAAGGACGCGCAACTCATCTTCGCGGCCTTCTATCAGACCCACGGTGTTGATCTGGAATCGGCTAATATGCACTGGTACAAATTCCTTACGCTATTTATGGATCTGGGAGGAGATACGGCATTCTCCGGTCTGGTAGGTCTCCGTCGTAGGGTAAAGACCGGTAAGGCTTCGAAGGAAGAAAAGGCAATGGCGCGCGAGTTAGGTTCTATCTTCGACGTTCCAGATCTGGATCTACGTACGGTAGATGAGCGTGAACAAGAACGTATATTCTTAGCCCAAATCGGCCAAGGAGCAAAACAATGGCAGTAGGGTACGACGGGACTATTCGTATTGACACCCGTATTGATACCCGGGGATTCAATGAGGGTGTCCAGGGCCTGACTCTAAGCTTTCGTCGATTGGCGACGGCGATGGGAACGGCTCTAGGAGTTGCTTCCTTTATCACACTGGCTAAGTCAGCAGTTCAGGCTGCCAGTGATATGGAAGCAGCTCTTACCGGCCTACATTCAGTAGCCCAAGGAACGGGTAAGAGTTTCTCTGGGGCACAGAAGTTCATTCAGGAGTACATTCAAGACGGCTTGGTGCCGCTTATGAATGCCACGACTGCCTACAAGAACCTTCTCATGAGAGGTTATTCAACCGACCAGATTCAGAAGGTCCTTGTGGCCCTGAAGGACAGTGCCGCCTTCGGTCGGCAGGCATCCCTTACCTTAGGATATGCAGTCCAGTCAGCGACAGAAGGTTTGAAGAACGAATTTTCGATTCTGGTGGACAATGCCGGCGTCACCAAAAATGTAAGTATGATGTGGCGCGATTACGCCAAATCAATTGGAGCAACTACTGCTGAGCTTACGAAGCAGCAAAAGATTCAGGCAGAGGTTACCGGCATCCTGTATGAAACTCGTTTCCAGACAGGAGATGCAGCAAGATATACGGAGACTTATGCAGGACAGGTACAGACACTTGGAATGTCGTTCTTCAATCTACGTGTCGCCTTGGGTAATGTTCTTATACCTCTTTTGCAGCAAATAATTCCGCTCCTTCGCACGGCAATGGACGCGATAACTGCCTTTCTCAACCGAGCCGCTTCACTAATTAGATTGCTGTTGGGAACGAAATCGACAGTAGCTTCGACCGAAAAGGCAACAGGAGATTTGACTGGAAGTGCCTACGAAGCGGCCGACGCTGAGGACGAGTTAGCAAAGAAAACTAAGAAGGCAGCTGATGCAGCTAAGAACTCTCTTGCAGCCTTCGATGATCTGGATGTCCTTCAGAAATCGGTTGCGGAAACAGGCACAGGCGCTGAGACGGGTGCTGGTGCGGGTACTACCATTCCCGTGGGATTGGAAGGTGAAGACGAGTTAGGCGATTCTCTGAATGACGTCTTGGAAGAGGTTTCACTCTTCAAGGATAAGCTCCTCGCCTTTCTCGCACCTATCATTGCGGCCTTTAAGGAACTGCAAGCGGCGCTCATGCCTCTAGGTAAGACAATTTGGGAAGGTCTCCAGTGGGCTTGGGAGAATATTCTTCTGCCGTTGGCAACGTGGACAGCGTCCGAACTCCTACCTACATTCTTGAGACTCCTGGCCGCAGGTGCGACCGTTCTAAATACTGTACTGATTGCCTTGAAGCCTCTCTGGATGTGGGTATGGGAGAATCTCTTCAAGCCTGCAGCTGAATGGACTGGACAGGCAATTCTCGACGCCCTAAAATGGCTTACTGATCGCCTCAACGATCTCAGTGATTGGATTGCAACTCATCCTGAGGAGTTTCAGGCCTTTGCAGCGATTGTGTTGATCATTGCAGCCGCTTTTGGAGCTGTAACTCTTGCAATGAGTCTCTACTCCATCGCTATGGGGATTGGTACTGCGGTTACAGCCGCGTTTGCCGTTGTAATGGCTGTAGTCACGAGTCCGATCACTCTAGTCGTACTTGCAATTGCCGCACTGATAGCCATCATTGGCCTACTGATTTATAACTGGCCGCTTGTTACGAAGGCTGCAACAGATGCATGGACGGCAATCGTTGCGGCATGGAACGGGGCGGGGAAGTGGTTTAGTGATACAGTAACGACACCAATCAAGAACGCCTTTGGGACTGCTCTCGACTGGATTCAAACGAAGTGGCAGACGATCTTCACGGGTGTGAAGGACTTTGCACGTAATACCTTCAATGGCGTTATTGGTTTCCTCAATGGGATGGTTCAGGCTATTGCCTCGGGTCTCAATGCGATCATCAGTGCAATGAACGGCCTACGAATAGATATTCCTTCATGGGTTCCAGGGTACGGCGGAAGTTCGTGGGGAATGAATCTTCCATTAGTCTCTACCCCACAAATACCGCGCCTCGCTACCGGTGCAGTGATCCCACCGAATGCTGCGTTTGCAGCAATTTTGGGTGATCAGACTTCGGGTACGAACATCGAAGCACCTGAAAGCCTGATTCGTGAAATCATACAGGAGGAGCTAGGGAACATCAAAGCCGATGTGACAATCAACTTTGCAGGAACTTTGGCAGCTCTGGTTCGGGAGCTCAAGCCTTATATAGATAAGGAAAACGTCAGAGTCGGGAACAGCATGGTCAAGAGCGGGAGTACAGTATGAGTATTACTATCGACTCAGTTGCATACAATATCCCAATTATCTCAGTTGTTCGAAGAGCCGACTTTCTAGACAAGTACGCAGAGCGTACAGAGGACGGTGTGCTTCACCGAGAACTAATCGGTGTCTACTTTAACTACCAAATCAAGTTCGGTCAAACAACCGATACGACAACGTATGCAGCTCTTTGGTTGAAGTTAACGGAGCCAGTAGAGTTTCACACGGTTACCGTACCGTGTGAAGACGGTAACTACACCTTCACGGCCTACTTCAGTAGTGTTGGAGATGAGCTACGAAAGACTAAGGACGCTGTGCATTTCTGGCGGAGCTTGACTGTTAACTTTACAGCCAAATCCCCAGCGAGGACGCCATGACAACTACGAATCCGATTGTGACCTTTGGTCTATATGCTCTCGCCCTCAAGCAGGATATGAGTCCCGGATGTTCGAACATCCAATCTTTTGTCCAGATCTCCGATCTGCGAACAGGAAATATTACACCACAGCCTATAGCTACTATGGAGCCTAACTTCTGGCTTCTTGATGGGGGTTATCGACTGCTCCCTGAAAACCTCCTCAATGTCCATACCGGTCTGGTGAGCCTCTCATTGTCGGACTCAAACGGATTGTTTCAAGATTTCGTTGCAGGAGGATATGGGGGGGAGGGGATCAGTCGTCCTTACGGATCGTTCACCTCAACGCCTCCAATCTTGACGCTTACATTCGGCTCGGAGCATTCTACCGACAACCTGACCTTGATATTCTCCCCCTTTACGGACGACTATGCAAGTACGGTAATTATCGAATATCGAGATGTCGACGGCGTCACTATCTGCTCAGATGTGTATCATCCTACCTCACCTGAGTTCGCAACGAATAAGGCTGTCGAGAACTTCAAGTCGATTCAGATTGTCTTCACTGCGACAAATAAACCCTTTAGATATCTTCGTCTGACCAGTGTCGACTTTGGGACTCTGATTACGTTTTCGGGCGCGGATATCAAAAGCGCCAAACTCATGGAGCAGTGTGATCCCTTGGCACTCGAGTTGCCGATCAACACTTTCGATCTCGTCCTCCATTCGAGTGACGCAACCTTTAACCTCCTAGATCCCGAAGGGGACTTCATAGCTCTGCAGTATCGACAACCCCTGGCAGTCTACGAGGAGGTTGATGAGCGGCGATCGTTTATGGGTTACTACTACCTTGACGAATGGAAGAATCAATCCGAAACGGAAATCGCATTTCGCTGCGTCGACGCTCTAGGAATTTTAGAGACAATACCGTACTACGGAAATATCTACATCTTCCCAATTACGGCACAGACTCTTCTTTCAGAACTCCTGGGAGGAATCGGTATCCCCTTTGAGCTAGACGCTACCATGATATACGAGACTCTTACGGGTCTAATACCGGTTGGAACATATCGAGAAGCTCTGCAGCAGATCGCTCTCGCTCTTGGTGCTTATGTTACGTGCTCCCGGACGGGCATTGTAACCATCATGAGGATGCATTTACCTCAAACCATAACTAGTCCGGATTATACGATTACGAAGGCCGAGAAGGGAGCAGATCAATCGCTAACCCTGCGGACACTCGTTACCGGAGTCGAAGTAACAGCCCACAGTTACCGCTTTAGCGGTGAGATGGTTGAGATCGTTAATCGGGCGTTCACTCTAGGACAACACCGCATCATCTTCGGTGAACCCATGAATATGCTCAACTACACTCTAACGGGAGCAACCCTGATGTCCTCGACAGCCCTCTCAGCCCTAATCTCGCCCGATTCGGATGGCGTAACTGTTGTCTTCACAGCTGAACGTATTCTGGAGACGAAAAGTGTTGTTGGTTGGTATAGAGATGACCTGGATAGTGACGTTCGTGAAAACATTATTACAATCGAAGATGCTACGTTAGTCGCCCCCTCGATTGTTGACAACGTAGCGACGCGCCTCTATAATTACTACATTGAATGCCGCTACCTTCAAAAGGTCAAACTTTATGCTCCCGAAGCAGCAGTGACAAACAGCGTTTTGATAGATGCTCTTTACGACAAGCAGATACTGGGACTGGTTGAAAAGATGGAGTCCGACTTGGCAGGCGGATTTACGGCTCAGACCCAGATTGTAGGAGTAGTAGATGCCTAAGTACACAAATCCGATTTACGACAGAACAGCACTCGATATAACAAATCGAACCGCGAAGGCGTTTCTGAATATTGCTGACTGGAGTCGTGTCTACGACAACACAGCAGTACTCAACATCCTTCTGTCATTTCTACAGAGCACCGAAATTGCTTTTACTGAAATACCGGTTCCGATACTAACCACCTTTCCTTCCGTTACTCATCTCAACCAGCTTATAACGAATATCGAAGCAATTCGACTCGCTTCGGGCTTACCCGAGATACCTGGTATAGTGTATCTACGTGCTACGTGGACACACGTAATAACTCCTGATTACGAAGACGTCAACGACTGGGAGAGAGACATTGCACTGCTGTTTGCAGCAATCGTCCGTGCCGTCAAATACGTTCCGTATTGCGGAGTTGCTACAACGGGTCAAAGCCACTTTTATCAGTGGCGATGGCGAACACCCGATTGGATAGAACCCTCCGCCACGCCCGTTCGTCGTGCACGAACATCAATCGCCGTGTGCGGTGCCGGACTTACTCGAAACAACCTATTTAGGAGGTACTAATGGCATATACACCGATAACCTGGGCCGATGAAGTGCCCGACACTACTCCGATTAAATTCGCCATCACTGACGATACAGCCGGAGAAATCGCTGCCAGCGCCCAAATCGAGATGGTCACCGCAAAGACAGCCGGAACGCCACTTAGTGCGGCGAATATGAACCATCTCGAGTTGGGAGTTAGTGATGCGCACACCTTGGTGGCCGCAGCGTCAGTTGCCGCAGCTGCTGCTCAGGCTACTGCCGACGCTGCAATACCTAAAAACTTGGCAACAGTTGCAGGCGATTTGATCTATGCAACAGCGGCAGCAGTTTGGGCTCGACTAGCCAAAGGATCGGCTAATCAACAGCTACGAATGAATCCCGGAGCTACGGCCCCTCAATGGGGTGGAGCGATATTTGCTTCGGTCAAACGAACAGCCGCTCAGTCGATCGCTTCAGGATCGACCGTCAGCATCTCATTTGACACTGAGATCGATGATACCGATGGCTTCTGGGCTGTAGGAAATCCGACATACTTAACCGTCCCTTATGCGGGAGTTTACGCAGTTGGAGGTCTCGTTACTTGGGGGTACAGCGCTACGGGAACTCGGTCGGTTAGCCTGCTCATGGGAAGCACGAGTCATGCTACATCATTGGGAGGAAGCGCCCAAGGAACTGAGCAGCTTACTTGCTTCACTGCACGCCTGGTTGCTGGAGCGAAGATCTGTCTTCAGTTGCTACAGAACTCCGGCTCTTCGCTTAACGCATATGCGGATCTCTGGGCAACATACGTAGGACCGTAAAGGGAGAAATCATATGGCAAAACTATATACACCTTACACGTGGGTCGACGAAATCCTGGTCGGACCTGAACGTTACGACATTAAGGATGATGCTGGAGCAGCGGTCCATGAAAACGTCCAGATCGGTCTCAAAACAGAAGTCGCAACAGCCGGTACGGAGGTCAGTGCAGCTCGACTTAACAATATCGAGCAAGGTATTGACGACTTGGACGACATTCTCAATAATGCAGGACTGACTGCAAAAACCACACCCGTTGCCGGTGACAAGCTACTCCTCTACGATTCGGAGGCGAGCGGAGCTCCTAAGAGTTTGGACATCTCGACTTTGTTGAATGGCGGTGGCGGAGCGGCTACAAACTATCTCATCAATCCGCAGTTCGACTTTTTCACGCGGTTAGTAACTCCTTCCAGTTGGACCACTATCTTCACTCGAACATCCGGAACCTACACGGCCGCACGGGCTTACGGAGCTGACAGATGGGCTGCGCAGTGTAACGAGATTGCAACCGACGGAACCGCGGTTCAGGTAATGCAGAGCTACATGGCAGCCACACCTGCGGAAAAGTTGTACGTCATTCGTATGAATGCGATTGGCCGACTCGCTACGTACCAACCCGTCGAGGGGGCTAATACCTATTCTCTTATGGGTGATAAGGCCATCTTCCACGCAAGGCTCAAAGCAGGTAATAACGCTCGAACTGTACGTGTTGGCCTCATTAAATGGGCCGGCACTGTGGACACCATTCCTGCACGTTTAATAGCAGCCGCAGCAACATGGACCACCAATCCGACTCTTGTTGCCAGTGCTACCTGGTTAGCCAACTCTACTGACTATGCACTGACAACAACGGCTTGGACAGATGTATCGATAACTGCCGATCTCACCTCAGTTACAGGCCTGCAGAACATTATAGCCGTAATCTACGACAGTGCAGACACTGTTGCTGCTAACGATTTCATCTACATCCGTAGGGCCGGTTTACATGTTGGGGATACCGTTCCCACCTGGTCCTCCCGACAAATCGGAACTGAGAGTCTACTCTGCAAACGGTATTTCGAAAAGATGGGTGGATCCATCGCCAAGGACATCGCTGTCCTTGCCTACTACAATGGAAGTCTGTATTACGGGTTTACCATTGTATACAATGTAGAGAAAAGAGGTCTTCCGACAGGGGCAGTATATGGCACCTGGAATGTCAATAACTGCGGACAACCAGTACTTGATACCCTAGGTAAAGGATCGTGTTACATTAAAGCCTTAGTTACCTCGACTGGAACTTTCTACTTCCTGACTGTCGATACATCGACTTATCTGACATTCGATGCGGAATTATAGGAGCTTAGTAATGACATACCAAATAATCCATGATTCGGATGGAAAACCGTCAATGATCCAACACGGCAATACTCGTATTCCCCTCGATTCTGGAAACGCGGACTTTAGGGCATTTCTTGAGTGGAATGAGACTCAGAAGACGCCATTGGACTACGTTACATCGCGGCTGCCGGAAGCGTTGCCGATAGTACAAACGCAACCCACAGTTGAGGAGCGACTGTCGGCAATGGAAAAAATCGTTGCAAAGATGGCAACGAAGGCGTAAACTCATTAAATACAGAGGAGGGTACATGGGTGGTGAAGTGTTACAAGAACTGAGGGATGTGGCTGCGGATGCGGAAGGTGTCTCTCTGGATAACTTTCGACTCGGACTAGCCGCGACCGCGGAGGTGGCAGCATCAGTTACTGAACTGCGGGGGACAATGAATGACCAGTTTTCACGATTGATGGGTGCTATCGAGGCGCAGAATGCAAACATCGAGATCATTAAGGACCACCTGGAATCGGTGGAGCAGCAGATCATGACCTGCGAACATTGCGCCAACAAAGTACTCGTGGAGAAGGTACAGAGTAATCCCGCAGTTCGAGCAGGTGCTTGGTTACGAGATCATCCGAAGATGGCAATTAGTGTACTCAGTATTTGTGGCGTGCTTCTGCTAGTGCTCCTTACTCTGTGGCTTGATCCGGGTGTGCGACGAATGACGTTTGAATTTCTGAAGTTCCCAACAACCGCAGTCGACAGACTCACAAGATAGGGAGAGATCATGACAGCAACAGACATTGCAATTCAAAGTCCCCTCAAGGGCGATTACCAAATGATCAACGGATGGAATACGAGTCCGGAGGTCTATGCTAAGTACGGGTTGCGAGGCCATAACGGTCTAGACTATTCCTGTCCGGTCGGTACACCGATCTTCGCTGCGGCGTCCGGTACAGTGACTAAGATACAGACCGAAGCGGACGGTTATGGCCTGCATGTACGCATCACACATCCTTGGGGTCGTACCATCTATGCACACCTCTCCAGTACTGAGTGCAAGGTCGGTCAGATTGTCCCGGCTGGGGCTTTAATCGCTCGCAGCGGGAGCAGCGGCTTTTCTACTTGTCCGCATTTACACTTCGAAGTACGTCAAAATGGATTGGAGGGTAACGGATATAACGGTGCTCTCGATCCCACACCATTACTCACCTTATCGACAGTAGGTACACCTCTCGCCACACCCGCCACACCCGTAGTTACCGGGACTATCGACGAATCTGGTACGGCCATTATGTTGGGAACAGAACTAAACTTGCGAGAGGATATGGATCCGAATAACGATGCGTCTATCTTTGCTACATTATCAGGCACGAGAACAATTCCCTATAATGCAATCATAGCAACCGAAGGAGGTGATAACTGGCTACGTGTAGATCTCTGGGGTAACGTTTTGTACTGTGCCGCTCTTGTAGGCGGTGTACGTTATGTTCAATTTAATGGATGACCTTATGGAGGTATAAATGACTGTTTCTTTTAACGTGACAACTCTTCCGACAATTGCGGGAGCAATTCTGAGCCTGCTCTTCTCCTACATTCCCGGTTTGGAAGCCTGGTATGCGAATTTGAGTCCCATCGAAAAGCGGGTGGTGATGTTGGTCCTGATCCTTCTCACTGCGGTTATCATCTTCGTAGCCACGTGTGCCGGAGTTATCCAGTCCGACGTGACATGTTCGCAAGACGGGATCGTCCAGGCGATAAACATCTTCTTCAGTGTCCTCGTTGCCAACCAGGCGACCTTCCTGCTATCGGCAAAGTCGCAGAAGACGACTTCGTAGTAGGTAGATAAGCTACAAGAGGCAAAGAAAAAGACCTCCAGACGGCTCTGGAGGTCTTTATTGTAAACTCTTATTCAAGTGAGTGAGGTCCCTATATATTCAACCGATATTTCCACATATCCTCCTACTTTGTGAGTTATGGTGACACTGGTAGCGTAGTTGATGTTTACGCCAGCATATTTACACAGCTCCTTCAATCGCCTTTGCCATTCAAGATCCGATGGCGAGATTCGCCGCCTCTTCGTCTCTGGCTCCATTACTTCGTTGGCCATTTATCTACCTCCTCCCCTACAGTTATAAAATCGCTTGAATTCAGTCGGCATTGTCCTACACGAGTACCAAGATCCCATAGATGCATATAGCTCTCTGTAACCGCCCCAGCCTCCTCGCCAAAAGCTCAATGATAGCGGATTGCTGTATGCAACAAGAGGTGATCCGATACCCGGAAACTGGTAGATGATAATCGAGTTCGTATCGCGTGCATCCACATCAAGCCACAACCGATCTCGATAACGCTGCACTACATCCTGATATGCTCTCGTCCCGCTAATCCATTTCTTTTCCTGATCTAGGCGGTGTGCTTGCTCGTGTCTGCACGATACATCATCACTGCACCGTTCTGCGCCGGTAACGACATTGTATGAGTTATCCGGCGTGTATACCGCAAACGTTATTGTTGCGATCGCGACTAAGAAGATCATATAGCGTAAGTTCATTTTACCAATCCCAAGGTGTGCCATATATCTCATCCATTTCTGATGCATAGTTATTGATCTGATCATTATCGTAGAATCGCCGGGACCGGGGACGGAAGCGTTGTGGAGTGTAAAAGAAGTCACACTGAGGGTATGCGGAGCACCCCAAGAACCGTCGACCAGTACGTTTAGCTGTCCTCGTAACGAGAGGCGACCCACATTCTGGGCATCTCTCATCTTTTGGTCCGGGTTCTAGTAGCTTGAAGTTTATCTTAGGCATTTTAGTTATCCCACAATCGGCCCCAAGGGCAACCGTCCTGATAAACGTCGCCTGCGTACCGGTAGTAGTCATCACTACCTCCAGTAGATCGAGCCCCCCAGTCATCATCAAAACCGTCACTAGGTTCGATTTGGATGTAGTCGCATTGGGGATAAGCTGAACACCCTAAAAATGAGCGTCCTTTCTTATTCTCACGCGTTACTAAAGGCGAACCACATCTAGGACATGCTCTCTCGTCTGCCTTCGGTTCTAATGCTTTGAAATCAATCTTAGGCATGACTGCCTCAACTACCAGAACGGGCTAGCAATTCAGCCCACTTGGTACGCGATATTGTTCGGGCGACTTGTTCGGCCTGGAGATAGTTAATGACCCGAGCGACCACTTCCTGATCGACCGACATGTACTCAACCAGGCATTCATTGGGTGTGCTTTCACTATTCGCTCGCGTCCGTAAATCATCCATTGTCGCCGGATGTTTGACATTCTGCCGCCAGTAACGACATCGGTGGGCTTCTTGTTCTGGGAGTTCATCCATAACGAATCCAAACTCGACATCAGGATGATCAATCTTACCCTCAGCATGTTGTGGTATATAAGCTATCTGTGTTCCTGTTTCCATTATTCCTCCTTTCGAATGGGTCTTAGAACTGAAGCGGTGGCAGTGACAGCAACGAGTAACCAGATCGAATCAGTCCAGAACCCAAGAAAATATGCGAGAACAGCGGCAACGATTACGATGGCCAGAAGAGTTCGAGTAACGTTATATCTCATCACTATCTCCCAATATTCTCGCCATACGGTGTTTGACTTTCGCGACGTGCCTTGCGTTCCGCATTGGATGTCCGTCGCAGAGTTTCGGCCTGCTGCTCCTGTGCGCTCGCTAGTCGAGCCAACGATTTGGCTATAGAGATTAAGGCGCAGGTATTCGCTGCCTCATCTCCCTGTTTCAAAAAGATTATTGCCTGTCTAAGATATTCATCCATCTCAACACCTACTTAAACTTGACACTGGAAATCTGCCCAGTTTCGTCAGGATTCCAGCGTCCCAAAACGTAGTCGGGACGTCTCTGATCGGACTGAACACAGCACGCAATGATTCGCCAACCTTCATTGAGAAGGTCTTGAAGCCGCTCAGTACAACCATCGACCAAATAGCCCAACTGATTGATGTGCAGCAATCCCAGATTGGAAACATGCACCTCACACTTCTGGTTGAATTCGACTTGCTTGTCGAAGGCCGCGAGCGCCCGGTCGAACTTCTTCTGGATGTCGAACATCGCTTCAATCATGTCACCCTGCTGAGTCTGAACCAGCGGCATCATTCCGCGAATCGAGATCTTCAGTGCGGGGTGACGCTTGAGGAAGACATCCAAATCTACAACATACTCCCGAGTACCGTCGAGCTGAACCATTTCCGAAGGACTTACGAGTTTACGTACTCGTGACTCGCCCTCAATCTTTCCCGCTCGTTCCGGATCGTAGGTATGGCACCATTCGTAGAACTGCGTGACCTCGTTATCCAAAAGACACATCGAACTGTATGTGACTCGATCGCCTGTCGTCTCACAGAGCTTCGCATACTCCTCCTGATCGATTACTACATTCCCAACAAAATTAATGCGTGCGATAGTCATGATCTTACTCCCTTAGTTATCCACTAACGTTAATGTCCCATCTATAAAGGTGTATACCTTCCATCCATCGGCTTTGTACCTCCTGATCATACTCTCCGCTTTTGGTGGCAGATCGTTGATACAAACGTGACCAGAGGTAGTTCGTACATACGGTGTCGCCTTGAACCGAAATCTTGTACGAAAGGTCTGATCTTCATTGTTGATCACAGCAACCTTCTCACAGTAAATGTACGTGTACCTCTCCTCCAACCCTCCCTGACTTATCATAATACACCTCCCAAGTGTTTTTAGTGTGGTTATCGCTTCCACATCTGAAGTTGAGTGTATGTGTGCGTTTCCAATACCACCCAAGACGGGTGTGTATCAACCTTCTGGAGGCGTCGCCCAGGTGTCCGAGATGTCGATATCGGCTTTCCAGGGGACCTGCGGTAAGTAGCGTGTACCGACTTCCATCATCTTGTTCTGGATCTGTACGGCGACTGCCTCGACTTCCGACTCAGCAGCTTCGGCAAGGATGCTGTCGTGGACCAATAAGACAACCTTCACACCTTCACGAACAAGCTCTGTAGCTGCGATTAAGGTCAGATCGCTGGCCGTACTTTGAACCGGCATGTTTACGGCTGCCTTCCGCGCCTCATCAATGTTCTCTGCTGTAAGCAATGGGAAGCGTCGACGGCGTCCGAACGGGGTCGCCACGTATCCATCCTTCTTCATTGCTTGAAGCTGTGTGGCCTTCCATTCAGCCACGCCCCGCATGTTCTCGTTGTACCGTTGAACGAACTCGCGTGCCTTAGAAAGCGGAAGGCCAGCATCCTGTGCGAAGGAGTACTCTGTCCCGCCGTATGCGTACGCAAAGTTAAACATCTTACACATGACCCGCTGTTCCTTCGTGTAGTCAGGTCCAAACATTGCAATGGCTACTTCGGTGTGCAGATCCCGACCTTCGCCGTAGACCTTGAGAAGGAACGGGTCGCCACTCAGTGCGGCCATTACACGAAGCTCGGCTTGTGAATAATCGACTACAATGAGCTTATTGCCTGGAGCGCATGTAAAGAGCGATCGAATGATTGCTCCGTAACGATCACTAGGCCGCGGAATCGTTTGTAGAGCAGGATTGCGTGTTGCCAGTCGACCTGTCTCGGTTCCGTGAATCATGAAGGTTGCATGTACGCGACCATCAACTCCGACCATTTCGAGCAGATTATCTGTGTAAGAGGACTTCATTTTTGCTATTCGCCTGTAGCGAGTAAGCAGATCGATGAACGGATGTCCTTTCAGAGATTCGATTGCCTCATGCGATGTTGAGTTCGGAGCGACTCGGTTGCCTTTCGGTCGAGGGAGCCCTAACTGCACGTAGATCACCTCAGCCACTTGCGCAGGAGCGTTCAGATTGAGATCCGGCTGTTGGACTAACATCCGCGCTTCCGTAACGATCTCGTTTATATCCTTCGTTAACACCCCAGACCAGTGTTTTAACGCGGGGATGCTTACTTGGATCCCGTACCGTTCCACCAAAGTCAGGGCCCGCGAAGCTGGCATGATTACTTCAGTAAATGGCTTTTCATACATGTTTTCCGCGCATAAACGCGCATATAACAGCTTTTTTAGCCTTAATGTACCTAAAACATCGTAAGCTGCATATTTCGCTAAAATCGCGAAAGGAACCTTGGAATACTCGTCGTTTCGACTTTTAAGATATGGATCAAGCTCCTTTTCATAGTTAGGCCAACTGAACTCAGACTGGAGCAGCTCCTTCAGACCGTGACGAGCGTTCTCGTCCAGTACGTAGTGTGCCAACATGGTATCGAACTCGACGTAGACGCGAACGTCCCAATGCTCCGCCATGAAGATCGCATCGAACTTCCCGTTGTGAGCACACGCTTTGACGCGGTTGAAGAACGCCTGAAGATACTCTCGGGCCTCTGTCGAAGTGTACAGGAGATCGGCATCGATGATGAGCTGCCAATCCTTCCATGCTATTGCCAGCAGGAGAATCGTTCTGGCTTTCCGTGTGAGCGTATCGTACCAGCAGAGCTGGTTTGTCTCGAGGTCAAATGAAACCCACGTCCCATTCGGTACGGAATCTAGCTCCATCCGGAGGTTCACTAGGTCCTCTACGACAACCATATGCAACTCCGGTAACGACTCAGCCTCACGCGTCAAACGATTGCAGGCTTCCTGTAGTACCTTCATTTCGGAAGGTTTTCGTAATACATAAGCCGGATGCCACGTAGAGAGGATCTTCTTAGTCTTCCAATCCGTCCAGGTACCCGTCTCACCTTCGAAGGCGTCTTTTGCAACCATACCAAGAGCCAAGACACGTGTTCCCTTGCAGGCCCCCAGCTCAGCTTCGAACCGACCTCGACAGCGTGCTTCTTCCTCTTTGGTTGGAGTACGATTGTTCGGCGGTCGGCAACCTACAACATTCATGACGTAAGTCTCTGACTCCGAAATGCCGGCTTGAGCAAGCACGTGTGCAAGCAACTTTCCGCTACGGCCCACGAAAGGCATTCCTTGTTGTGTCTCCTCAGCTCCGGGGGCTTCTCCTACAATAATATACTTTGCCGACGGATCACCTTTAGAGGGGACGAAGATTGCGTCCTTGAGCGGACACTGATCACACTGCGCGCAAGGTGCTTTTACCATGGGTTACACTCCTCGAGAATAGCCTCAGTATTTTCGTCAATCAAATCCCAGGGTGCGAGTTGATCCCATTCCAACGAGACGTGCTTAAGTGTTGCAACATCCGCTCTGTAGAGGTTAATGTTGTACTGAGCATAAGCAACTGGTGCCCCAGAATCGACACCCCGAATACGATTGTGGGGATCCACTTTCCGGAGCTCACGAATCTCCTTGACGGGATTCGCATAGAAACCAAGCATGTGGACGTGGTAGAGATACTTGACTCGACCCCAGAAACGATGAAGTAAAGCAGGACGCCCTCCAAGAAACGATTCCGTATGTTTAGGGAACATTACGGTATGAATACCGCCACCATTCATCTGGGCGAGACTTAAGTTGCCTATAGCACACTCCATCCACTCATCAGGCGTACGTCCCTGAGGAACGAAGGCCAGATGTGCATGACGGAAATCGTAGTAAGGAAACTCCTCACAGAGTCGAGAGGTTCTATCGGCATCCCCCAATACATCGGGGATAACTACCTCATCTGCACCCACTTCTTCAGCTGCCATCTGAAGCTCGCTGTAACTTACAGTCCCTTCTTCAGCAGCTCCGTTATCAAGAATGATGTAATGTCCCTGTTGATGCAGACGGCAATAGTAGTCCCGATAGAACGGTTCTCGCAGGATCTGCGGTGCGAGGACGAGATGGTAGCCGAGTGCTGCAGGCGATGACTTCTGTCCCTTACTCGTCATGAGTAACTTCGTAGGAACAATTGATGCGAATTTCATATTCTATCCCTCCCAATCAATGATAAGAATTCCGCCCGTGCTTCACCCGATGTTAGGAAGATACCTCGCATCTCGCTAGTGATCATCGAAGCACTGTGCGCTTTCACCCCCCGACAAGCCATGCAGGTGTGCCGAGCCTCAATTACGACAGCCACACCCATTGCGCTAAGTCGATGCTTCATATCCGAAGCAATTTGACTGGTGACGTATTCCTGCGTGGAGGGCCGCTTTGCCCAGAAGTTCACGAGTCGAGGAATCTTCGACACACCGACCGCGAGTTCATTCGGTACGTAACCCACATGTGCAACACCGTACCACGGAAAGAGGTGGTGTGCACACAGCGAACTGAACTCGATATCCTTCACTATTACCAACTGGTTGATATTAGTAGGGAACGTCGTGAACGTGAAAGGAAGTTTCGCCGGAGGAACATACTCCTGCCAAGCGGCGAGAACGCGTTCTGCAGTACGATGAGCACTGTCATCCCAACAGCTCAGGCCGAACAGATGAGTCAGTTGCTGTGTCAACGCTTTAACTGCCTCCTCAGGATCATATTCCGCCTCGGCCGCGTCCAAGTCCTGAAGAGCGGTGAAAACGCGTTCGTTCGCATCCTGTTGATAGGCTGACGCTTCTGATGCGCCTTTCATCCAGGCCTTCTGAGGTGTAGATTCGCCATTCGGAAGCTCGCTTGCCCATCGGACAGCATCCAGTTGAACATCGGATGGTTTGAGACAGTCACAATTTCCCTGAGCATCGACGTGACCGGATTCGAGTTCGACACCCTCCCAAATATCCGACTGTATTTTTGAGAGAGTCTTGCCAACGGCTTCTACCTGCTCCTTCAAGAGGTTAAGTATAGGTTCTGGATCTGTAGTCATGTTATCTTACTCCTAAAATTGTATGTAGTCGTGTACCGAAGCGAACGCGTGTTGGAAAGCGAGCAAAGATGTCCAGATACTCCATGACCACTGGAATGAATTTGGTCTCACCCATCTTACCTTCAGGCATTAAGAGAATTGGGGCATCTGTGAGACCGAGCAGATGGTAGATGTAGTCTACCAAGGACGGCTCGACAGGCTGATCGATTACCAGCTTGATCTCCCTAGCAGCGCTGACCACATCCGGTGAGGCTTCGTAGTTGACTGCGACCTTAGGACTCCACGTTACATGTGAGAAGGTTGCACCCTGCAGAGAGTTGAAACCAGATGTCTCCAACTGGGTGAAGTAACCCTTCTTGTTAAGCTCCTCGGTAAGTGGTCTCAGATCCTGAAGCGTCGGTTCGCCCCCCGTAATGACAATGTGATTAGTATGCTCTGGGATTGCAAACAAGATGTCCGGAACGAAAAGCCTCATCGCACCGTTAGTAGTCAGTGCATCTGGTGTATCGCAGAACGAACAACCGACATTACATCCTGCAAGACGGATGAAGGTACAAGGAGAGCCTACGAGTAGGCCCTCCCCCTGTACACTACTGAAGATTTCCCTAATCGGGTACTTCATTCTTTGCCTCGTTGTCCAGATCGTCGACAATCAGTTGTGCGTAACCGGCAATATCAACCCAATGATCCCGATTCTTAGGCGAGCGCAAAGCTCGCAGGAGTTTGGACAGAATCAAAATCCAATTGTGGATGACTGGCGGATAGACGGTCGCCATTTTGACGAAGTCATCCAGGAGAGCTCCGGTTACGATCCCTGTTAACTTCCAGGCCTCACCGTACTCATCCCCGCGACTTACTAAGAGAGCCGGGATCTCCTCAGAGACCTGACTCTTACCTTTAACTATGTCCATAATCTTCTCCCGGCGCGTAAAACGCCACATTACCTTCCGTTTCCCGAACGCGGATGACCACCTCCATGGGCGGCTTCAAACGTAGAAGACTTATCATCTCCGAATGGATGTACGCTGCCAGACATTCAGCCGTTGTCGCAACGATGGGCAGATGAACAGCGTCACCGGTTTGCATCGCGACCTTTTCGTAAGGGTCCTGAGCGATCATGTTTTCGGTTGAGACCAGATAGCGATGATCAAGCTCCTTGATGATACCACCCAGAGCGTTCTTGACAACGCCAAAGTCCACAAGCATGCGCTCAGCGTCATCGAGTCGATCCGATACGACAATTGCCTCAACTGAGTAGTTGTGTCCGTGCAGGCGTCCGCACTTCGGATGCCCCTCCAGCCGATGCGCCGCACAAAAAGTCTTGGTTATCGTCACTCCATACGTCATAGTTTCATCCCCAGAGTGTCCCAAACTCTCGCGCCCAGAGGCCACTGTATGTCGACCTTGTAAGGCACCGGATCGATATATCCTGCTTCCTGAAAAGCGTGAATCCGCTCGATGCACGTCGGACACTTACCGCAGGCGACGTCACCACCAGTGTAACAAGACCACGTTAGCTGTAGAGGTGCATAGAGAGCGGCTGCCCGCTGAACGATCTCAGCTTTGTCCATCCGCTGAAAAGGCACTCGTAGTGCCACCTTCCGATACGATCCGATCCAGATGGCCGTAGACATTGCCACCATGAATTCGGGTGTGCAGTCCGGATACGCATAGTTGTGCGCATCCTCCGCGTGTGCACCCACAACAACCAGGTGTGCATCGTGCGTAATCGCGACAGCGGTCGCAAGGGAGAGCAGGTTCGCATTCCGGAAAGGAACGACGGTGTCCATCGGACCTTTCTTGTCATGGAGCTCTTGATACGACATCTCCGGCATCTCCATCTCACCCATTAACGCCGACCCTGCTCCACCAAAAATGTGCGGCAAGTCGATGGTAATGTGTTCGACAATCGACTGCCTAAACCACGCAACAATACGGGCGGCGGCTGCCTGCTCGCTCGCTTCATGCGCACTGCCGTAACGAGTCGAGACCGCAACGATCTGACGCCCGAACGAGATTTCCTCTGCCAATGCTGTCGTGGAATCCATACCACCTGATAAGAGAACTACTGATTTTTCCATATAACCTCCAAATATAATGATCCGTGCTTCCAATCAACATTGTCACCAATAAGTGCGTATCGCCACCTCCTTGAAGCCTCGATATTGCGTTTTAGTTTGGTTATTATTATTATAACACACCTTTCAAAAAGCGCCAAGAGTCAACTTTTAGTCACTTAGGGTTCAGAATCGAAAAACCCGAGATATTACCTGCGTAGGGATGTCCAAACCGATTTCCTGAGCGGTCTTCAAGTTGATACCATACATCCAGGCACCTTCAATCACACGCGGCTCGAGTGCATAGGGCGTCTCGCTAAGTTGGGCCTTGATCGTATCCCTTTCGAGAACTGCACGACCTTGACGTCTACGATGTTGTACCCACCAACCATGTGTCGGAGTTAACTGGAAGAACAGCTCACTGGCTTCATTATTTAGGGTCCACTTGAACGAAGTGTCCCCCTGAGCACACTGATTGACTACCTCTTCGATGAAGCCATCTACGAGTGTCTGAGCACGTCCTGTCTTTAAATTGAAGACGGCTTCGATACTTCGACGCATGCTTGTTGCTGCAGGAAAGTCCATTCCAAACGCCGAACAGAATGCATAGGCCCCGAAAAGTACGGTTGAGTGGTTGTTTCGCACACGGTCAGGTAATTTACTTGGGTATGCTTCAAACATGTCCGCTCGCGCTTGGTCGTACAATGCTCGCAATGTACCATCCTCCATCCGTTTGAGTAGCGATTGCAGTAATGGACGGGCAAGTGAACGAATCTGGTTGCGTAGCTGATTGTACGCCATATAACTTGGCGATCCTTCAGACACCGTTTCAGGCTTAAGGTGGATCGCTACGATCCTCTCTCGAGCCGCAGGATCCTCTACGACATCTTCACCGTCAAGTGTAAAGGGCGCAGATAAGGCGTAATCGACAGTTGACTGATCAGCACGTCCTCGAGGGTCATGCCCTGTGTCATAAGCCAGAAGTACGTAACGCAAAAAACGTTCTACATACTCAGCACGAAATTCCGAGAAGGCCACAGGCAATGCATTCGCAGACCCCAGAAGGGCCAGAATCACGAAGCGCGTAGTACCTGCATCGTATGATTTAGATTCAGCCTGCCCAAAGATTGGCAAGAGCACACGTTGAATTAGTGTCGTCTTACCTGAACCCCTCGTCCCGGCAACTGAGAGGACTGGAAAGCGGTAGCCTTGGGCTTCGATCCACGGCTTGATCAACGAGGCTGTATACCATCCAATAGCGGGCCAGAGAACTTCCGGTTCGTTAACCTGCTTGAGCAGCCGTAGAAATTCCGGATCAGGCATCTCAGTGTCGGCCAGATTGATGTCGGGATGCTCTCGAGGTGAAGGGAGCCAAGCGATTGGGCCTGTTTGATCAGGCCAGTAAGTCTCGGCATCCAACGTTCCCGAGGTTCCAACAAAATACCAGTGATCGGCGATCTTATGGAGACCAATCACTGGCGTAGCTGCAACGCGCGGAAGACCTAAATCGACCAGTTGATCTAGCAAGTAGGGGAGCAACGTACGAACCTCATGGTCGTTACCAATCCACTGCCACGCAGCAACCGGCATCTCACGATCCAGTTTGGAGATACCTGTGAATGCCGACTTCGTCAGCGTTCGTCCGGGCCATTCGTAACCCCCGGCTTTAACCGTACCTACCAGAGCATCTTCGGAACCAAACATCGACCCGTCAAGAAGTAGTGTGGGATGGAATGTAAATGTGGAAACCCGCTTACTGTTTCGCTGTGTGTCGACAAAATAGCCTTCTGGGGTCTCTCGGAACGTCTTCGTACTTGCAGCTGTTTGCGCCGCCTTCGTAGGTGTGTCAACAGCGAGCAGTGCCTTTTCGAGAGTATGGTCTAAATACGCCTTTCCGACCTCTGTACACTTGTCCCCTACAAGATGATTTGCAAATATCGTTCGTATTAGCGTCTCTTGCGCTCCCGCACGGCAGAGATGCTTGACGACAAACCAGTCACGTTCGCTCCGCGATCGGAAGCCCTCTCGAGAGCCAGTCTTGATGGTGTTTCGAGTCCGTTCATCTAACCGCGATAAAACCTGAATATCATCAGGCGTATAACGAAGGCCCGTCTCGTGAAGGAGACGAACCGAAGCCTGTGGGGGCTTCATATTGAGGGTTCCAGGAATGCGCAGGATTCGATTGGCATTCCAACAATGATCACCTCCCGTATCGACGGCGAGGATCTGATTCAGTGATTCTATTTGACCTATCTCTGTAAGAGGCTCCTCCAGAAGCCAGTACACATGAAAGCCGTGACCAGAATGCACCACGAAGCTAGGTGGTAGGGTGGTAACAATGTCGGGCTCAGTCGTATCATCGACATCAGTCCACAAGGCTATTGTCCCGGCTACTGCCTCCCGCAGATTGCTTTTGGCGTTTCGGAGTGCTGGGCCGAAATAGGCATTTTTATGGGGAATTTGGAGATTTTCGAAAGCGTCCCGAGTTACGTAGGTACATTGATTGGGCGATCCAAATGCGAAAGCCATGTACAACGGCTCGGTGGAGTCATACCAGAAATGATTGAGCACAAAGCCTCCTTGGGGGAAGAAAAAGGCCGACAGGGGGCGGGGACTGTCGGCCTTGATTCGGAATTGTTTAGTTACACGGCGTGTGCGACTTTGATGACCCGATTACGTTCGGGGTAAGGCTCTCCACTTTCGTCCGCGCCGTTGCTGGGCTCGATGGCGATCGTGATCATTGCCTGCAGGCCGGCTAACGTTTCGGCATCCACCTCACCACTGAATCCTTCGGCGAATCCGAGCGCACGGAGAACTTTCTTCGTCCGAAAGAGGGCCTTCGGATGGAAGGACAACGTGTCGAAGATTGTCCGCTCCACACCGGCACCGTCGGTAACCTTCCACTGGATGTCGATCTTCGCGTTTCCGGTCTTGGACGTTCCTTCTTCCGCCTTCTCAATGTAGGCTTCGTAGACACCCGGCTCGAGGGGCTTTAAATCTGGTACATCAGTAAAATCGATTGTAGGCATAGTATATGGTCTCCTAGTTGGTTTTGGGATTGGTTGATTGTTCCTGATTTGTAGGTACCGAATCAGGCTCCGGTTCGGATTCAGTGCTGGGAGGAGACACTGGATCCGGTAGGTTGATTGGACTTCCCGCCGCCTCAATGGCATCCAAGATTTTCGTGATCGATGGTTCAATAATCTGCGTCAATCCTGTGCCATATTGATCCTTAGCATAATAGGTCCCGGCCTGTTTGAGTAGACCCACACTCACGATAGGTGCTTTCGGGTCTAGAGGCTCGTCGAAACTAGCCAGTGTCTTCGCATCGAGCCGTGTGCGATGTACTAATCGCATCACCATATACGGAAAACCGGCGACTTCGCCCGCCGCTTGCCCCCACAGTAAAGGCCGAAAGTTGTTTGTCCCTTGGGAGTTTGGTTTTTCCGCCTCTAAAGACGTAATGATTACGTGTAACGGGAGTTTGATAAAGAGGCGGGCGAAGTTGATCATCAGCCCCAACGTCTTGTTGAAGTGCTGAATTTCCGCTGTTGCAGGGATGGTACCTGGTTTGGTGTCTTTAGCACCAGTCACGATGGCGAACGCATAGCGTTGCACCTCGGTCATCCCGTCGATAATAACGCACTTGTAGGGCGGATGCAGACCCAACGCCCCGACGATCGGGTCGTTTAGTTTCTGACCACCTGCAAGCCAGTTGTAGAAGGGATTGAAGTCATCCAGTGCGTCACAAGAGATGACATCGGGTTTCTTTTCGTACTGCCGGATGGATACCGGATTCCCTCCCATTTCGAGCATCAAACACGGAGACGTCCGTGGGTCTGCTGCAGCGGTGGCTGCTGTACGTGTCTTGGTTGATCCTGCCGCGCCATAAAGCATTAGCTTTAGGCCTGGATTGTCGAATATTGCTCTTCTGTACATTTTTTCACCTCGAATTGATCTTATTATAAACGAAACAACAGAATTTGTCAAGCTCCAATTTCAGAATCCCCTTGGGGGTCCAACCGCTCGAGGTGGTCAGTTCTTTGCGTAAAACGGGCATTGAAGAAGACTCCAGGATCGTTTTTGTGGTTAACGGCCAAACACGGATCCCAGAAAGCACAGTAGCCGCAATTCATTGTAGAGGGACTAGGATACAGCAAGGCTTCCTGCGCTCCGGAAACGGCAATCATATCTTCAACGGTTGCCATAAGGTGCCCAGAAAAGACGTCGAGCTCCTCCGGAGTACGCAGACACGAGAAACGTGCAAAATAGGCATTCCCCTCCTGCTTCAACTCCTGCAGGTAGTTGCCATAAAACTCCTGGATCGTATCTTCTCGCCAATCGGGATGATTGGCCGCAATCTCCTGCGAGAACCATTCAAAAGTGGTATCAGCCCGTGCGGCTTGCGATAGGACTCCCGTTTTGAGAACCTTTGCGGCAGGCGGGACTTTCTTGCGCAGGATGTTGTAGATCAACCCATTCACATGGAACGGGAAGAAATGATTCGCCGCCCAGACGTATGCAGTTGCCTGTTCATCATTTGCCAGACTGCGACGAAGTGGAGCTATTTGAGCTGCGGTCTTGATTTCCCAGATCCAGTACGTGTCAGTCGGTTTGTGATGGACGATACCATCAAAGCGACCTGTGAGATCGGCATCTGGGGTGAGAGGAACCCGAAAGGACTTCTCCAATTCGATGAACTCCAGAGAGTTATCGGCGTAGGCATTCGAGACGGATCTTTGCTGTCTCCAGAGATCATAATGTCTCAACATTCCCTCAGACATCGCCTGAGCCTCTCCGAGGGACTCTATCTCAGACGCCCAGAGCGTCCCGTTCACGTCGGCTTCCTTCTCGAAGAAGTCGTCAAGAGTGTCCAGGAAGGGTACACCACTCCGATAGAACTGCTCCATCGCGAGGTGAATGCCTCGACCCATCACAAAGGGAAGAGGCGATAACTCGGGTTCCCAGTTTCCAAGTATGGGTGATTGCCAGGCCCACCGGCGTCGGCAGCTCTTGAACATTCGTACATCTGAAATGTGAATATCGTATGTCATTCGTAGTCTCCTGTTAAATATTTGGATACCATTGTTACTTCGGACCATTTTTCAGTGAAGGCCCGATACACTAAACGATCTTCAGGAAAGGTCTGAAGCATGTAGGCAGTCTTCGGAATGTCTTGGTAGGCACCGATACGATGAATCCGATCTAATGCCTGTGACATCTTGATCGTAGACCATTCCTGATCAACAAAGATTGCTGCCTCTGCACGCGGGAAGTTGAAACCCTCTCCTGCGTAGGCAATAGTTGCAAAGACCAGACGTACTTCGCCCGAGCGGAACGCTCCGGTCGCGGGCGCGCCGCCTATGCACAGCTCCCCACCGAATTCGGAGTGCAGATATTGGGCGGTCTCACGGAACTTAGTGAATATCACGGCAGGGATGTCTGGGTTGTCGGATAACCATTCACGTAGCCAGGCTGTTTTGGCTCCCTTGGTGTCGTTGAAGCCCAGGATAGGTGGGAAGGAAGCCAGCTGCTGACAACGAACGATCTTTACCAGAGTGTTCTGGATAACGAGCTCCTTGTTGCCGACCTCAACAATAATGTCGTCAGCCTCAGTAATGGCCTTATGCACCCACTCCTGAGAAGCGTCTGGAGGGCATTTAACCTTGACGATCTGGAGCTTGGGCATTTCGGGAGCTACCTGCTCTTTAGTGCGAGCGAGGAAGCGTCCCTTCAACCTTTGCGCCAAATCAGCTAAGTTTTTGGGACCGACCATTACCGGATAACCTGCCCAATTCACGTCCATTTCAACGTACCGAGCCCTAAACGCACCGAGCGATCTGAACTCACGGCGATCATGCCAATTGAGCATAGGCCAGAGGTTGAGAGGCGACTTCTCCATAGGTGTACCCGTGAGGCAGAGCTTCATTGCAGCCTCAAATTTGCGCACCGCTTTAGAGCGGAGGGTGGTCGGATTCTTGATCCGATGTGCCTCGTCAACAACGACCAAGTCCCAGACGCGATTGAGGTAAGTAGGCAGGCCGCCAGCCGTTGTGAGTTGCTCGTAATGAGCAATAAACCACCCTTCGCCGATGACTGGTCCGTTGAAAAGTACTTGGTGTACGGGTATATCCGGATCCCAGTCATGAATTTCGTCCTCCCACTGCGAACGGAGTGTTTTAGGGACGATTGCGAGATACTGAGGGCGTGCAATCGACTGACAGCGCTGCCTACCATAACTAACTGCGGTAGCTGTTTTTCCCAAGCCACATGCATCGCCAAGAATAAAGCCTCCAGGTGCGTGCATAATGGCATCAATGGCCTCTTGTTGGTACTTACGGAGTTCCATCCTCATCTCCATCCTCATTCACCCTGTCATACGTCTTCTCGAAGATGTCCGGTTTGCAGGGGTAGATCTCACTGTTGACGCCCCGAATGATGTAGTCTCCTTGTGAGGCCTCCATTGTACCTTCTGGGGTGACGATCAGGAAATGGCATTGCTTCCCGATGTAGATGAAGCGAGCTCTCTTCCTGCGAATCGCCTCACAGATCCATTCTGGATCTTCGGTTTGATCTGGTCCGCCGGTCCATTGAAATGCTTCGACAACTATGGGTTTCTTTCTGTATTTCATATGATCCTCCTATTTGAGTGCTAGTTTGACTTGCCGCTGTCGGTTAGATCGATTGCACCATACGTGATGATGTTTATGAGCCCATCGACAATACCATCAACGGTCTCGAGCATGGCTACCAATTCGAGGGGTGCCAATTTGCCTACCCCTTTGAGAGCGACAACAACATCCGAAGCATTCTCGCCAGATACCCAGGCCAAAATGGTTACGGTATCATAGAAGAAGCCGGGTGGCAGTGTCGCAAAGACTCGATGGAGCTGGCCTACAAGCATGATGGCGTATGCGGGCTTTGTGGTGCTGTAAACAGTTACTGCGTGTCGATCTGTGACGTTTCTCATTACTTCCCTGTCATCAGCTTTGCAATGCCAACATCGAGGTCGTCTGAGTCGAGATCGAGACTCTTACTCTCATCTAACCAGGTACTAGTTGCAGGAGTCACTTTAAAGAGCTTAGTAGCCCAGTAGTACTTGGCGTGTGCGAGAGCGTCGCGGGTGTGCGGGCTCTTCAACGGCTTGCCGTTCAGGAGGTACCCGTCGACATTCACACGGGCGATACAGCTCGCGGGCTGGTAGACGATCATTGGGTGCTGGCCGTTGTGAAAGCCGTTCAGGAAAGCACTGGTCTCGATGATACCGATAACCTGTGCGGAAGGCATGTCTGAGCCTACAAGGTCTTGAGCTTTGTGCTTGTAGAGATGGAAGCTCTCAACCACGATAAGGAGCTTGGCTACTTTAGCGGCTCGGAGCGCTGCGACAGCATTACGGAAGATACCGACGATCGCAAAACGATCAGGCCACGCAATAACCTCGGCGGAGCGAAGATGGAAAGTGTTCCCGACGACCTCGGCGCGTGCAAAGCCTGTCGAGTACCCTGGGTCGAAGCTCAGGATGGTAGTGGGGATGCTGGTTTCTGTTTTTGTCATATGGAACCTCACGAGAGCGTAAAAAAGGGCGCCAACTGGTGCTGGCGCCCTTGGGAGGGATTACTGGAAGCTAGGCTTCCAACTCATTCATATTCTCATCGGCGATCGAGGTGTCGACCGAAGAGGCCGAGGCGACTTTGTCTTTACCCTTGCCGGCTTTGGATTTCTGCTTATAGGTGTAGCGAGGTTCGAGCTCGATACCGTACTGAGCGAGAGCATCCTTGGCGCCCTGG
>Ga0265297_10003395_pt1 | contig 28916 bp, 32 predicted proteins | sample Munlanlwell13791_FD_192502 | JGI IMG/M metagenome (GOLD analysis project Ga0265297, IMG submission 192502) | Leachate microbial communities from a municipal landfill in Southern Ontario, Canada - Leachate well 137-91 | ecosystem: Engineered > Solid waste > Landfill > Unclassified | place...
TGATGGCATCCTGAGCTTTACGCAGCTTGGCAGCAGAGACCATTTTCATGGCCCTGGTAACCTGTTGTGTCGATTTCACGGATGAAATCCGGATCCGCATCTCTTTTAAATTTGCCATCTACCAAGTATTTTGCTTCAAAATGCCCATATTAATACACGAAATTCTGAACCGTCTTTTTAGCTGCCAGCTCGAGTGTCTGGGTAATTTCGTCATTGAGGACCCCCAGGCTCAATTGATGCAAAACTGCTGAGTATTGAGTAGCAAGAAGTTGCAAATAATCCTTTTCGAAATCCCTGATTCTCTCTTTTGGAACATCCATCAAGAGTCCCTGGGTACCACAATAGAGTATGGCAATTTGTTCTTCGACAGTCATTGGTGAGGCGCTACCCTGTTTAAGGATCTCCACATTTCTGGCACCCTTTTCAAGTACAGATTTAGTAGCGGCATCCAGGTCCGATCCAAATTTGGAAAAGGCCTCCAGTTCCCTGAATTCTGCCTGTGACAGTTTCAGAGTACCGGCAACTTTTTTCATGGCTTTGATCTGAGCATCCCCTCCAACACGGGATACAGAGATACCCACATTGATGGCAGGTCTGATACCGGCATTGAAAAGGTGCGATTCAAGGAAAATCTGACCATCCGTGATCGAGATAACGTTGGTAGGAATATAGGCCGAAACGTCGCCATCCTGGGTTTCGATAATGGGTAGGGCGGTCAATGAACCACCACCTTTTATGAGGTGCCTGATTGATTCAGGAACATCATTCATCTGCTGGGCTACTGCAAGGGTTTTGTTGATCTTTGCAGAACGCTCCAGTAACCTGGAATGCAGATAGAAAATATCACCCGGATATGCTTCACGACCCGGTGGTCTGCGAAGCAACAGGGAGACCTCACGGTAGGAGACTGCCTGTTTGGAAAGATCATCATAAACAATTAATGCCGCATTACCGCAATCCCTGAAAAATTCGCCGATGGCAGCGCCTGCAAAAGGTGCATAAAATTGCAAAGCCGCAGGATCTGAGGCAGTTGACATCACAATTACCGTATAATCCATGGCTCCGTGCTCCTGCAAAGTTTTTGCAATGTTTGCCACAGTCGATCCTTTTTGACCGATGGCCACATAGATGCAGTAGACAGGTTCACCCTTTTTGAAAAACTCTTTCTGATTAATAATGGTATCGATCGCAATGGTTGTCTTGCCTGTCTGGCGGTCGCCAATGATCAGCTCGCGCTGACCTCTTCCGATGGGGATCATCGAATCAATCGCTTTAATACCCGTTTGAAGTGGCTCGGAGACCGGCTGGCGATAGATAACGCTGGGTGCCTTCCGTTCCAGTGGCATTTCATACAATTGCCCTGTGATCGGCCCCCTGCCATCAACCGGTTCGCCAAGCGTATTAATTACACGACCCAAAAGCCCCTCTCCTACCTGGATGGAGGCAATCTTGTTGGATCTTTTTACGCTGTCTCCCTCTTTAATTTTTTCGGTAGGCCCTAAAAGTACGCAACCTACGTTATCTTCCTCAAGGTTCAAAACGATACCCATGACGCCGCTATCGAACTCAACCATTTCATTTGATTGAACATTGGATAGTCCGTAAACCCTGGCAATCCCATCGCCTACCTGCAAAACTGTACCAACTTCTTCAAGCTCAGCGACCGTTTTGAAGCCATCCAATTGTTGCTTTAAAATTTCAGATACTTCAGCAGGTTTTAATCCAGCCATAATCTTCTATTTAATTTTTAATATTACTTACCAATTCCCTTCTCATCTTTTTCAGCTGGGTGGAGACAGAAGCGTCCAACTGCTGATCTTCTACTTTCAGGATAAACCCACCAAGCAAATTCCCGTCTACGGTAGTCAATACCTCTGCCTTACTTCCGAAGTGAACCTGGATCAATTTGTTAAAATCCTGTAATTGAGCTTGATCCAATTCTATTGCCGTGGTCAGTTTGGCAGATTTTATACCCGTTAGTTTGCTATACAATGACTGGAAATTCAGGCACATCTCCATCAAAAACAACTCTCTGTTGTTCTTCAAAAGCAAATGAAGAAAATCCATGGTGAGTTGCTGACATTGATTCTTGAATATCTTATCCAGGAATGCACCCTTTTCCTTCGATTTGACAACAGGACTTGACAATAACTCTTTTAATCTGGGTTGTGTCTGCAGGAGTTGAAGCAAGAAATCGACATCCTTTTTTATAACATCCAACAAATTTCTTTCAACAGCAGACGAAAAGAGCGCCTTCGCGTAACGTACTGATATTTTACTCTCGTTCAATTTTTTTCGATTTGATAAAAAGACAATCTGATTTTATCAGCGGTTAATTCAATTTGATGTTTTCCAAATAGTTGGCCACCAATTCCTTCTGCTTTTTATTGTCTGAAAGATGTTCTTTTAGAATTTTCTCGGCGATCTCGATTGAAAAGGAAGATATGACCGATTTCATTTCGTTAACCGCTTCACTTCTCTCCCTGGCAATGGCAGATTTTGCCTCTTCCATTACTTTATTCGCCTCGATAACGGCCACATTTTTCGCCTCTCGTACAATAGAATCTTTCAATTCCCTGGCCTCTTTTACAATTCTTTCTCTTTCCATCATGGCTTCCTTCAGCAGCTTTTCGTTACCTGCCTGTAATTTCACCATTTCATTTTTTGCAAGTTCCGCTGACTTAAGCGCTTTCTCAATTGAATCTTCCCTGGCAGAGAGCGCGGTTAGAATGGGTTTCCAGGCAAATTTGCCCAATAACCACATCAATAGGGAGAATGAGAGCACCATCCAGAACAACAGACCAAAATCAGGCATTACCAGACCCATGGGACAGAAGATTTAAAAATTAATAATAAAGGCAGATTTGAACCTAAACAAACAGTATCAGCAAGCAAATCACCATTGCGAAGAAAGCTGCCCCTTCAATCAAGGCTGCAGAAACGATCATGTTGGAACGAATATCGCCGGCTGCTTCGGGTTGACGGGCAATCGCTTCCACAGCGCCTCCCCCAATCCGTCCAATACCAATACCTGCACCAATGGCTGCCAGTCCGGCTCCAATTCCTGCTCCCAATTTCGCCAATGCAACATTGGCCACAACTTCTAAGATCACACCTAATGTAAACATATTTACCTACTTTTAAAGTTATTAAATTTCTGTGTATAAATATTTTAACTAAAAAACAATATTATTTTAATGACCATCAGCCGCATGTTCCCCATGCTGTTCCAGCGCCATACTAATGTACAAAGCTGATAGAAGGGTAAAAACATAAGCCTGAATAAATGCGACCAACAGCTCCAGCAAACCCATAAAAATGGTGAACAGGATGGTAATTATTGAAACGCCATAACCGGCAAACAGACTTCTCTCGCCGAAGATGAAAATCAGGCTGTAAAAACCCAATGCAATGATGTGACCGGCTGTAATGTTTGCGAATAGCCGCAACATCAGCACGAAAGGTTTCGTAAAGACACCCATGATTTCAACGATTGGCATCAAAGGTATGGGCACCTTTAACCACCAGGGAATACCCGGAGCATTGACGATGTGCATATAATAATCCTTGGAGCCACTGAACAATATGATGACAAAAGTGAAAAGCGCCAAAACCATCGTGACGGCAATATTACCGGTAAGGTTAGCTCCACCGGGAAGAACAGGAATCAATCCCATCAGGTTGTTAATCAGTATAAAGAAAAATACTGTAAGCAAATAAGGAAGATATTTTCTGTACTTCTCTTCGCCAATGGAGGCTTTGACCACATCGTCACGCACAAAAATTACAATTGGCTCAAGCCAGCTTTGTAACCCTTTCGGAGCCCTGTCGAATCCTTCTTTGTAACGTTTGGCAATAGAAGAGAAGATCAGCAGCAAAAAGAGGATGCTGAAAAAAAGCGACATTACATTTTTCGTAATTGAGAAGTCATAAGGCCTCTTCTCTGTTCCGTCTGAGGCCAATTCAACTACTTTCCCCTTGTATTTGGATTCTTCCCCTGCAATTCGAAAGCCTGAATAACTTTCAGTTCCGTGATGGAATTTATTGGAGATAAAAAAATGGAATCCACTCTGAGGGCTATACAATATGACCGGCAAAGGAATACTGACATGTGTCTCTCCAAATTTCGCAATATGCCACTCGTATGAGTCGGCAATGTGCTCCATGATCAGCTTACTCGCATTGAATTTTTCGATGGCAGGTTCAGCACCCGCAGTTTTGTGTTCCTGAGCTTTTGCCCCCAAAATTGAGGACGTACCTAGAGCATAGAGGATTATAAGTATTCTAAAAGCCTTGAGCATTTCTGATTTTTTGTGCGACAAATTTAATTTTTTAATTTGAAGAATTTGGATTTTTTTTGAGAAAATTCGAAATTTCAATGACCTCAAAAATTGTGAAAGCCAAATAGAGCGCTAAAAACGTAACGACAAAATTGATCGCCCTGCTTCGGTCGATTATCAAACAAACCAAAATAAAACCAAGGTAAACCATGAGTCTCACGGACATGAGGGAGAGATAGGCCGTACTGAACTTTCTGGAATTTCCTTCGCTTGCTTTCATTAACTTCAAATGGCTGAAGATGGTTATCAGTGCCACAACTCCAAACTGAATTGGGAAGAACTTCAAATAATACTCTTTCAAAAGGGTATCATATAGTAACAAGGAGGCGCCAATTAAAACCAAACAAAACAACAGTGCCTTTTTAAGGAAAAAACGTTCTTCTTTGCTAATCATATAATCAGTTTATTGAGTTATAGAAAATGTATAATGCCTCATTTTTTAAAATTTGACCCCTCTAAATCTCCCCAAAGTGGAGACTTCAGATTTGTGTTCAAATCAACGACAGAGCACTGTTCCCCTCCGTTAGAGGGGTTGGGGGAGGTCAAAATTTTCGAGAAAATTGTAAGACATTATATTGTTACTAATACTTATTTGGTGAAAATGGTTTTAAAAAAAAGATAGAGTGACAACGATGCAGCGGCTATGATTAATATGATGGTAAAAATATGTGTTCCAAATTGAAAGTAACCATCCAGCCACTTTCCTCCAAAGGCCCCAATCACCACAAGCACAATCATTTGGAAAACCAATCCAAAATATTTTGCATAGGATCTCATGTAATCAAATTTATTGTCGTCAGCCATCCTATTTATATTAGCTTCTTAAGTTCTGCTGCGTGGAAGGCCAGTTCGCAAATTTGTTCATTGGTGAGGGATTTGCAGTTAAAGCGCCCATCGTAGTAAATTTCATCTGAAAATTTGGCCCGGTAGTTATCCCTGAATTTAGACCTTTGCAAATCCCTTTCAAGGACATACTTCCTTGCTTCGGCAAGCGGGATCCCCTTCTGGGTGCTTACTACATTCGATTTCCAGGAAAGTGGGGCTTCCAAATATAAATGCAGTGATTTAGGTATGTTCCAGGCTATTGCACCTCCACCCCTACCAACTACAATGACGTGACCTTCACTGGCCAGGTGTTGGACCACATCCTGAATGACTTTTTTAATGTTTGCATTTCTGACATGGTAGGTTTCAGTAAAAGAGGCCACAAGATCTTGTAAAACACCACTTTGCGTGGCCTTAACGTAGGTTTCCACATCACGCGGATTCATTTTCAGTTCCTCGGATGCTTTTAACAGGATCTCTTTGTTTACCCATTTCCATTTGGGTGCGTGGCCATCTTTTACCATTTTCCTGTTTAGTTTGTTCATCAGCATCTCTGCAATGTCATTACCCGGACAGCCGCACTCCCTGGAAATAGTAATAATCGGACCCTGTCGGGCATGCCTGGTTGAAGAAGATTCCAACCGGTCGCCCATGTACTTCAACAATAGACTTTCCATTTCAATCAAGATAACGTTTGGTTAAATCCTCATATGCATCAATCCTTCTGTCTCGCAAGAATGGCCACCACCTTCTGACATTTTCAGAATGTAGCAGGTCAACCTCCAAGATTAAATTTGAATCTTCCGATTCAGGCGCCAAAGCCAAAAATTCACCCTGGGGACCTGCAACGAAACTATGTCCCCAAAATCTAATTCCCTGGGTGTTGGTAGAATTATCGGGTTCAACGCCCACGCGATTAACCGTAATTACCGGAATACCATTGGCAATCGCATGTCCCCTCTGAACCGTAAGCCACGCATCAAGTTGTCTTTTCTGTTCTGATTCAACATCATTGTAAGTCCAACCAATTGCAGTTGGGTAAATTAGGATTTGCGCGCCGGCAAGGGTCATTAACCGGGCGGCTTCAGGGTACCATTGGTCCCAGCAAACCAGGACACCCAATTTTCCAACAGAGGTTTGAATAGGCTTGAAACCCAGGTCTCCAGGTGTAAAATAGAATTTTTCATAGTAATTGGGATCATCCGGGATGTGCATTTTGCGGTAGATCCCGGCAATTGAGCCATCCCTTTCGAAAACTACGGCTGTATTGTGGTACAAACCCGCTGTCCTCTTCTCGAAAAGTGAAGTGACCAGTACGATCTGTAACTCCACGGCAAGTTTGCTGTAATATTCGGAAGTTTTTCCAGGTATAGGTTCGGCCAAATCAAAATTGGCTGTGTCTTCTACCTGACAGAAATAAAGCGATTCGTGCAACTCCTGCAATACGACCAATTCCGCTCCTTCCGATGCGCATTTTTTGATATTTTCGGTCAGTCTCTTCCTATTTAGATCCTGGTCAGAAGAGTTGGACTGCTGGATAAGGGCTACTTTTAGCATATCGTTGATTACTAGGTAACTATTCTGGTTTATATTACACCGAACGGCAACTGCATTGTGACACAGTGAAGCGATCCATGCTGCTTTATCAATGTTGAGCACTCTATGCCAACCACCTCCCGGTCTGGGAATGCCTTTTGCAGGCTCCTGCGGGCAATTTCATCCTTGGCAGTGGAATAGAATGGCATCAATACTTTATTGTTGATAATCAGAAAATTGGCATAGGTTGCAGGCAATCTGACGCCAGCATCATCCTCCACATAATCGGCCATCGGAAGCTCAATCAGCTCATAGGGATTTCCGTCCAGCGTTTTGAATGCTTTTATCTCCTTCTCCATTTGTTTGAGCTGAAGGTAATGCTCATCCAAAGGATCGCTGCATTTGACATAAGCGATGCACTTCTCATGGCAGAATCGTGCCAAAGTATCTACGTGACTATCAGTATCATCTCCGGCCAAATATCCGGCTGAAAGCCATAAAATATGCTGAAGATCAAATGTCTCAATCAGATAAGATTCAATCTGTTGTTTCGACATTGTCTGATTTCTATTCTTTGAAAGCAGGCAGGCCTCCGTGGTAAGCATGGTTCCCAGCCCATCCGTTTCAAAACTGCCCCCTTCGAAAACAAAATTCATGCAATTGGTGTACCTGACATTTTTGGCAAAAATACCCGCTTTGAACATCTGATCATTGATTTGATTATCGAGCCAGGCAGGAAACTTCAATCCCCAACCATTGAACTGAAAATCATACAATTCAGGTGTACCATCGACCATCATGGTAATTGGCCCATGGTCCCTGGCCCAGGTATCATTGGAACCAAGTTGTACCATTATCAGGTTTCCGGTCAATGACTGATCAATTTTTAAGGTTACATCCTCAGGATCCGCACATACTACTATTAACTTTTCTTCTTTTAGTATCTCATTGGCTAACTGCACAAAACAATATTCTACCTCATCAAGAAGATCGCTCCAATCGCTCTTTGCATGGGGCCATGTCAACATGACTCCGCTTTGCGGATACCATTCGGGGGGTAAAAATTTCGATTCAGGCGACAACATAGCGGGCAAAGGTAAATAATAATGAATAAAACAGCAGTTGAAAACGCATCCTCGGTAAATTTCGCGACTATTTTGAAGCGCCGATGGCAGATAAAATCCCTTTCAGGAATTGGTTATGGTCAAAATGTTCCTCGCCAAAACCCAGTCTGACTACCACCAGTTGTTTGGAAGGAATGATGAATACCCGCTGGCCTCTATGACCCTGGCATGCAAACATATCTTGCGGGACATCCGGCAAATCCCCTGCGCGATTGAGCCAAAAAAACGCGCCGTATTTGCCATTCGCAGCCTTGGCCGAAGTTGTTGTGTAAGACACCCACCCCTTGGGTAAGATGCTATCTCCCTTCCATACACCATCTTGCAAATACAATTGACCAAATTTGGCCCAATCCCTGGCGGTTGCATATCCATAGGAGGAACCAACGAAATTTCCACTCGCATCCGTCTCCATAAGCAGGCTGGACATCCCAATTTTATTGGCAATTTCATGGTAAGGAAACGCAAAATACAACTGGTCATTCCCCAATGTTCTTCTGATAATACCTGAAACAATGTTGGTCGTACCGGAGGAATATTTGTATTCAAGATCCGGATCTTTCCCAAACGGTGATCCAATAGCAAACTTGTAACAGTCTGGTTCCTTGTAGAGCATCGTGGTAACGTCAGAAAGGTCTCCATAATCTTCATTCCATTTCAAACCACTGCTCATGTGCAAAAGGTCATTTATTTTTATTTCCCGCCGCTTATCCTGAAGCCACTCTTCGACCGGCGCTGATGCCTGAACAGACAATTTTCCCTGCTTAACCAGTATCCCAACCATCGCATTTACAATGCTTTTGTTCATCGACCACCCCCAAAGCTTTGTGTCAGAAGTAATTGATTGCGCCCCCCAGTACTTTTCCGCAACCAGTTTGCCTTTGTAAATGACCACCACTGAGCAAGTTTTTTTTATTTTCGTTTCGGGTTCATCAAATGCCCAATCAACTGCATATTGAAGTTTTGTGGTATCTAATTCAGAAAAGAGGATGTCACTTTTACCATCCCCTTCCGGCCAGGGAGACCTCCACGAACGCGTTGTTGAAGTGTTGGTCTGCGAAGGGGTTTTCAATGGAGGAAGTGGTTCCTGTTCTGCCACCAAACAACAGCCAAGAACTTCGCGGTAGACCGCCTTTTGCTTGGCAAGTCCAAAAATGGTGGTTGTAACACTCTTCTCCTGATAATCAATCTTACTTCTGGTATATTTTACAATAGAATAATCCAAATCATTCTCTTTTACACTGTTTGCCTCACGACCTGCCACAAAGACCCCTGACGCCATACATTTTGCACCATACCCCGTGGCAATGCTCAATTTTGGATATTGTGAGGTACCGATGATGAGCAATGCGGTAACGATGAGTAGTGGAATCCAGATACTTCTTTTCATATTAATTAAGAGTTTTTATGGTCAAAAGAGACTCACATGTGATACTCAAAGCTAATGAAAAATATGCTCTTTTGCAAGCAAGCTGTAGCCTAATGTCTGACAATTTGCATCGGTTATGTTTCCCAATAAAATGGAATTTTTACCTTTGACCTGCAAACTAACCGGAAATATATGTCGTCCAAAGAAAAGTATGCAATTGTTGAAGTCACAGATTCTGCGCAAATAAGGGAATTTCATGAATTTCCGGCGAGACTGTACAAGAATGATAACAATTGGAGCAGACCTCTGGATGTTCAGGTTGATGAGATTTTTGATAAACAACACAACAAGCAACTCACCAAGGGGGATATCAAAAGATGGCTTTTAAAAGATTCAAATGGGCTAAGCCTGGGAAGGATCGCGGCATTTTATACAGTAGATTCCTTTACTAAATATGATATGCCCACGGGGGGAGTTGGCTTTTTTGATGCTGTCAACAACAAGGAAGTTGCAGAAAATCTGTTTAATGTGGCAAAGGAATGGTTGGAATCCAATCAACTTCGAGCGATGGATGGACCAATAAACCCGGGAATGCGGGATGCTTTCTGGGGATGTCTTGTGGATGGTTTTCATGAACCGGTCTTTCAAATGCCTTACAATTACCCCTATTACAAGGATTTGTATGAAGATTATGGATTTAAAAACTACTTTAACCAATACACCTATCAGCGAACTTTTGAGGACACCTCTGATCTTCATCCGGTAGTTCACAGGACCGCAAGCAGGATTTTGTCCAATCCTGATTACGAGTTTAAGCTGATTGAAAAGGGAAACACCCAATTTGCCCTTGATTTTAAAGTTATCTACAACCAGGCATGGAGCAAGTTCGCGGGAACAAATGATATTACCGACCAGGAGGCCTTGTCATTACTCAAATCTATGGAGCCAATGATGGATGAAAGGCTTATCATCTATGGTTATCACAAGGGAGAGCCCATTGCCTTTTTCATCATGATGCCGGATATTGGTCAAATCACAAAGAAGTTTAATGGTAAGTTCAATTGGTTCAATAAGCTGCGATTCTTTTGGGAACTTAGGATACTCCATCGTGTCGACCGGGTAATTGGTCGTATCTTTGGGGTAATTCCCTCTTTTCAGAACAAAGGTGTAGAGGGGGCGTTGGTCCTGTTTTTTCAGAAACAGATACTTAAGCCGACTTTTAAGTACAAAACCTTTGAGCTGAACTGGATTGGAGATTTTAATCCTGTCATGATGAAAGTGGCATCATTCATCGGTGGCACGATCTATAAAACACACGTAACCTATCGATATTTGTTTGATAGGAATGCTGAATTTAAAAGGGCTCCAGTCGTCAATCAAACTGGAAATACAATGTAATTAAACCTTTGGGGGGCTTTAAAATGCTATTGCAATTTGCGCTCATTCTGGCAATGATATTGCAGATCTTTGCTGCCATTCTTTCTATCAGGCTTACAAGGGTAACCAAATACAATTTGTCCTGGATGTTGATCAGCATGGGTTTTGTCATTTTGGCCATCCGCAGGTTTATCGAATACATTCCCCTGGTTTCGGACGCAGTTGTCAACAGGCAAATCTTTATTTGGCTGGGGATCATAGCATCTCTTTTCTTTGCGATAGGACTGGTTCTTATACAGAAAATCTTTCGTTATATGAAAAGGGTCGAAGAGGAGAAAAGAGCGTTGGAAAAACAGTTGCTCCATGCAATTATCCAGGCTGAAGAGAACGAAAGAAAGCGTTTTGCAAACGATTTACACGATGGGCTCGGCCCGATTCTCGCTACAGTCAAAATGTCACTTACAACCATAGGACGAAGAGACGATGACGATACCTCGAAGATGATACTTCGTAATGCGGATGCGGCAATAGATGAGGCAATTAAGAGCATCCGGGAAATCTCTAATCATCTTAGCCCACATATCCTTAATAATTTCGGATTGACCAAAGCAATTCGTAATTTTATCAATAAAATTAACCTGACGGATGCTATTCAAATTGATTTTTCGTCCAATATTCACGACCAAAGATTTGAAAATGATGTTGAAGTAGTGATCTATCGCGTAATTTGTGAAATGGTCACCAATACGATCAAACATGCCAAAGCCAATACCGTTGAAATTACCCTTGTTTCAGTAGGTGGCCGTTTGCATGGTACTTATCATGATGATGGACTTGGCTTTAACCAGCCAGATTCGGCAAAAAATCCAACCGGTATGGGTTTTTCCAACATTTTGAGCAGAATAACCTCCCTCAATGGTACATTTGAATACAATTCGGAAAGTGGAAAGGGCTTTGCGGCAGCGTTTTCAATTCCAATCGACTCATGAGTCCATTGTCAACAACAAATAAAAGTTTTATTCTTGCCTCCAAACATAAAAACCAAGGTTAGATAATTTCATATTTTATCATGAGAATCCTACTAGTTGATGATCATAACCTTTTCCGAAATGGGCTTAAGATGCTGATTGATACCATACCTGGATATCGGGTGGCGGGAGAAGCATCCAATGGAAAGGAATTTCTGGAGATGATATTGAAAGAAAAGTATGATATCATTATGCTGGATATCGAGATGCCCGAACTCAATGGCATAGAAGCCGCAAAAATTGCCATTCAAATGGACAAAAGCTTGAAAATTATCACTTTGACCATGTATGGTGAAGAAGAATATTTTGACCAGATGGTTAAAGCCGGAGTAAAAGGATTTCTTTTAAAAAACTCAGATATTCAAGAAGTTAAAACTGCTATTGATGTGGTATACCTGGGTGGAACCTACTATTCGCAGGAACTGATGCAGAATATGCTCAAAAATTTAAAGCAGGTAAATGTGTCCAAAACGAATACTTTAGAATTTTCCGCTCGTGAATCAGAAATTCTCCATTTGATTTGTGAAGGCTGTTCTAACCAGATTATAGGTGAAAAACTATTTATCAGCAAACGGACTGTCGAAAAACACCGAGCCAACCTGCTGTTCAAAACAAACAGCAAAAATACCGCTGATTTGGTTATATATGCGATTAAAAATCATATTGTTACATTATAACAGTTTGCTTATTCCCTTTAAGTATTTATACCCATCAGTTTTTAGGGTTACTACCCATTCACACAGCTCTATTACAGCGTAAATTTGATGTTTGACAATTGATCCAAACACTCAGTTTATTTTGTCCAAATGGGAAGATTATATGAACGGTTGTGTGAAGACTTGCGTTGCTTGGAAGGACTGAAATCTTGCATGAATTGTGGCGTATGTACCGCTATTTGTCCTTCCGCAGAATTTTATCGTTACGATCCCCGCAAAATATGTGATACAGTACAACGTGCTGATGATGAGTCAATAGAACAACTGCTCAAAAGCGATACCATCTGGTATTGCGGTGAGTGTATGTCGTGCAAGACCCGTTGTCCACGAGGAAATACCCCGGGATTACTGATCATGGCGCTCAGAAAATTATCCCAGGAGATGGGGTATTTTACGGATTCGGAAAAAGGGCGGCAGCAGTTTGCGATCCGACGCGTTATCGGGGACTCAATTCTTACCACCGGCTATTGCATGCGACCAATTCTGGTAAACCCAGCGAATCATCCTGAGCAAGGTCCTGTATGGGAATGGGTTTACAACAATTTACCTGAAGTAATGGATAAGGTTGGGGCCAACTATCTGAAAGATGGGCCGGGAGCATTGAGACGAATAGCGCCGGAAGTTCTATCCGAAATCAATCAAATATTTCAAGTCACGGGAGGGCAGGATTTTTTTCAGCTCATTGAAGAATTTTCAAAAGATAAAGCGGATGAAATGTGCCTGGATGCCGGAGAGCTAGGAGGTGACAATGCCTATTTTTCTGAAGTATATACTAAAAATAGTGGAAACCACCACTAATTTATGGAACAAGAAGGGAAAAAACGAATCTGGAGCGAATACCAGAAAGAGATTGCGGACGATCATTACTTCTACGTTAGAAGCTGCATCCGTCAAACCTTTTTCCCTGGTTCGGAAACAACTTTTCTTAAAATTCTGAGGGACGATCTTTCCAGGGACGTTTTCGAGGATGCAAGGCACACAACCTGTACCGGTATTGGTTATCACACGGATATTGTGCCGTTTGAAACCATCATGACCATCGCCGCACGCCACTTTGCACTGATGACAGAGGCTGGCTATGTTAATTTCGTCCCATCCTGCGTAACCTCTTTTGGAATCTATACGGAGATTCTGGATACCTGGAAACATTTCCCTGAAATGGAGGCGAAGGCCAGGGATTATTTGTGGACCGCTACCCGTCGTGAATTCAAAATACCTGATAATCTATCACATACATCAGATATCATTTACAGGTTCAGAAATGAGTTGGCGGAATTATCCGGACATCGTTTGGTCAATAAAAACGATGGCAAACCATTGAAAGTGGTCGAACACATAGGATGCCACTACGCCAAAATGTTTCCCAAATGCGGTGTTGGCGGCGCCGAGTTCCCTGCAGTTTTAAGTGGGATGGTAGAGGCATGGGGAGGTGAAGTGATCGATTATCCGGAGCGGAGGCATTGTTGCGGCTTTGGCTTCCGGCAGTATCTTATCAAAGCCAACCGTGGGTACTCCCTGTCCAACTCAAAAAAGAAATTTGAATCCATGCAACCTTATCAACCCGATTTTATTGTGGCCAACTGTCCCGGTTGTGCCATGTTCCTGGACCGCTGGCAATATACGATTGCCGAAATGGAGGGGATTACCTACGATAAATCGGGCAAAGGAATTCCTGTATTAACTTACGAAGAGCTGGCTGGTTTGATCATGGGGTATGACCCATGGGTGATGGGTATGCAAATGCACCAAATATCGGTCGAACCGTTGCTTGATAAAATAGGAATAGTTTACAATAAAAAAGACAAGTACTTAGGGTCCAAAGGACAGTATATTGGGGTACCACAACCACCTCATTTTCTCCTGCAATAAGCATGTCTGTGCGGTGTTTCTATTGTGAAATGCCAATTAAAGTTTTATTATACGTCTGAAAATAAGTAGTTTAAATATATATCAAATGAACAAAACAATTGTGATCGTCGGTGGCGGACCTGCAGGCCTGGAGGCGGCAGCGGCTTTGGGCTCATCACCGCACCATGTTTTGATTCTTGAAAAAGAGCATAATACCGGAGGAAAATTAAAAAACTGGCATCACCTCTTTCCAAACTTTGCCGACGCCTCAGAGATACTTAAATCGCTCGAAAAGAGTTTACCTTTAAACAATTCGGAGATAAAATATGATTGTGATGTCTTTAAAATGGAGCAAATGGATGGCAATCTGCTCGTTTCATTGAAAAGCGGGGAGAAAATCAAAGCTGATGCGGTGTTACTGGCTACCGGATTTGATCTGTTTGATGCATACAAAAAAGAGGAATATGGACATGGCATCTATAAAAATGTAATTACCTCATCCGAATTGGAAGGAATGTTTGTGAATAATTCATTTCCGGACCAGTTGAAAGATGGGTTGCCTAAAAAGATTGCGATGGTCCACTGTGTCGGATCACGCGATAAAAAAGCAGGAAACATGCACTGTTCCAAGTTGTGTTGTATCACCGGTGTAAAGCAGGCCATTGAACTTCGTAAATACCTGTCTAAAAGCAGTGTATACAATTTTTATATGGATCTTAGAATGTATGGTCAGCATTTTGAAGAGCTGTATCAGGAGGCGCAGGAGGATTATGGCGTAAATTTTATCAGAGGAAGGGTTTCGGAAATAGCCGAAATTTCGGATGGAAAACTACAGGTGAAGGCCGAAGATACCTTGTCAGGCAGACCGATGAAGATGATTTTCGATTTGGTCGTACTGCTGATTGGGATGACCCCTGCCACAAGTGCCGCATCCATTGCGCAGTCATTGGCTCTTCCGAAGTCCGGTTCGGGTTTTCTGGCGCCTGTTCATCAACACATTTCCGCCAACGAAACTTGCATTCCCGGACTGTTTTTGGCCGGGACGTGTCGTGAACCTCTCTCTTTGCAGGAATCGATCACAGATGCCAGGGCGGCAGCGTTAAAAATAATAGAATGGCTAAAACTGAAAGATAATCATTGAAAGATGAGCGAATGGGGCTTTACAGTAATTCAGACCAACCAATCGGATATGGATCAAATGGATCGCGGACTGATTGCAAAGATTGGAAATGCAGAACCTTCCATCTTCTGGTGTATCGGTTGCGGCAGTTGTTCAGCTACCTGTACAGCGGCACAATTCAACAATTTTAGTCCGAGAAGGATCATACAGGCTATTCGGTCCGGTCAGGTCAAAGATATAATGGGTGAGGTCAACAAATGCCTGTTGTGCGGCAAATGTCAATTGGTATGTCCGCGTCATGTGAATACCCGGAATATATTGCTTAATGTAAAACAAATCATGGGACAAGATGCGATTTGATTATTTTGTGGTACCATTTTGCGCAGGATTTGGCTATTTGATCATCGTCCTGTTGTTCACATATGGCCGATGGATCAATGAGCTGGGGGAAGGTGCGGCCTTAAAAATATTTAAATCTTTACTTACCAGGAAAACGCTTCTGGCATCCAGGGAAGTATTCCAGGAATGTCTGGTTCACAGAAAGGTTTTCAGGGTCAACCCACTTTTGGGGTATATGCACATGAGCCTTGCGCTTGGGTGGTTTCTGCTGATCGTTATCGGAAAATTTGAAGCGTCCTATTTCACCGGGGAATTCACCAATGAATTCTATTTTCCGATTTTTTTCCGATTTTTTGAGTTAAGCCCGCACCGCACATTTACATTGCAATTTTTCAATGCCCTGATGGATTTTTTGCTTCTTTTTATTCTGTCGGGCGTTGCTTTGGCTTTGTATAAACGATTCAAATCCAGTGCAATGGGCATGAAAAATAGTACAAAGCATACTTCCGGAGACAAATGGGCCCTGGCGCTTCTTTGGATGATATTCCCGCTGCGACTGTTCGCTGAGAGTTTAACGGCCGGATTTGCCGGTAATGGAAGTTTCCTCACCCAACCTTTGGGAAATTTACTGGGAATGATCCTGCCGGTGAGAATGCTTGCCACACCAGTCTGGTGGGGATATTCCATCGTGTTGGGTGGTTTTATGGTCGCACTGCCCTATTCGCGTTACATGCACATCCCCACTGAGATTTTACTCATTTTTCTGAAGAATTGGGGCATTAAACCTAAGGATTCCATTTCAGGTATGGCCTTTTTCGAACTTTATTCCTGTTCGCGGTGTGGCATCTGCATCGACAGGTGCCAATTGAACCCAGCCATCAACAAAAAAAACCAGATGGTCTATTTCCTCAGGGAGTTGAGAGCAGGCAACGAGGTTACTCAAATGGCCCACAATTGCCTGCTTTGCGGCCGTTGCCAGGAGATCTGTCCCGTAGGAATAGATCTGACAAACCTACGCACGATCAGCAGAAAACAAAAAGATAATGCACACATTCATTCTAGTAGTTACCCATCTATTCCCATGCATTCATTTTCAACGAAAGTGCTCTATTTTGCAGGATGCATGGGAAGTTTAACGCCCGGTATCCGAAAATCCATGGAAACGATCCTCGAAGTATCCGGTGAAAAATATCTTTTCCTCGATAAGGAAAAATCCTATTGCTGTGGTCGTCCGTTGAAACTGGCAGGTCGTTTGGCAGAGGCGGAAAAGGTATCACAAAATATCAAAGAGGCCATTGTTTCGTCCGGTGCGAACACCTTGGTCACCTCCTGCCCTATCTGTTACAAAAGCTTCAAGGATGATTACAAATGTGAATTAAGGGTTTTACACCACAGTGAGTATTTATTGGAATTAATACAGGGCGGGATGATCAGCATCAGGTCTGGAAACAAACGGCTCGTTTACCACGATCCTTGCGAATTAGGCAGAAAATCAGGCATTTACACTCAGCCAAGAGAGATTCTTACCAAGCTCGGAAGTCTGACTAATGTGGAAGAAGCCTATGGGAAATCCCTCTGCTGCGGAGGAAGCCTTGGACATCTTACCATCTCAATGGAGGAACGTGAACAGATACAGAAGTCAACTGCCGAATACCTGAATCAGGACAATCCAGATTGCATAGCGACTGCCTGCCCACTTTGCAAAAAGAGCCTGACAAAGTTTTCTGAAAGCCCGGTAAAAGATATCGCTGAATTGATCGCTGAGAATCTGATAAAATCAAATTACAAGGATCATAAGACCAAAAAGTCAAATCTCGCGGAGGCGGTAAGAATTGACACCTGATCAATTCCTCCTGCCCATGTAAATGGAGATGTAATACAACAAGGTTGCCAATGATCCCAAAGCAGCAATAACATAGGTATATCCGGCCCATTTCAAAGCATCTTCTGCCTTCTCGTGCGTCTGGGTAGTAGTAATGCCACTGGTTTGCAACCAGACCAAGGCCCTGTTGCTTGCATTTATTTCAACGGGCAACGTGATGAAACTAAAGAGCGTCGTCATGGCAAAAAGAAAAATGCCAAAAAGAAGAAGCGCGGGAAAGGTATTGATCAGTAAAATTCCACCCAGTAAAATCCACTGCATGTATCTTGAACTGAAACTTACGGCAGGCACGAGTGAAGAACGCAACCCAAGCCAGGCATATGCCTGGGAGTGTTGAAGGGCATGTCCGGTTTCATGGGCGGCAACTGCTGCTGCTGCCACGTTTGTACCGTAATAGACCTCTTCACTAAGATTGATCGTTTTATCGGCCGGATTGTAATGATCGGTCAGCTCTCCTTCTACCGATTCAATTTTGACACCATAAATATTATTGTCCCGCAGCATTTTCTCAACGACCTCTTTGCCAGACATGCCGTTTGCTGTGGGTATTTTGGAATATTCGGCAAACCTGCTTTTCAACTGATGACTTACCAGCCAACTGGCCAATGCAAATCCTATAAAAATAATCCAGATCATAACTTCGTTTTTTAAATTTAACCAATTGTAAACAGCAAAAAGTAAACCAAAAATAGTGGATGTAAATTTGTCAGTAACTAATCAATTTTATCCGTTAAGCCATCCATTTCAGAAACCCCTCCTGACAAAATAAATTTCATCGCTTCAGCCGGTGAAATGTTCAGTGGTTTGACCCTGTTCGCGGGAACGATGTACAAAATACCCGAGATGTTGTAGGACAATGGAAAATAGACCGCTACTTTCCCTTCCAGCCCCATTTCACCCATTTTATCTTTGGTCAAAAAACCCATTCTCCAAATATCGTTCTGCTCATCAACCAAAACAACCACCGGACGATGGAATTTTTTTTCTTTTCCGACAAAAGCGGAGAAAAGGTCTTTAAAAGAGGTATAGATCAACCGCAGGATGGGGGTTCTGTTTAAAATTCTATTAATGAGCAATTTGACAGGTCTGGCAAAAATCGTCTCCCCAATTATTCCCAAAAATACGAGCAAAATAACAATGATTAAGATACCAAGACCGGGAATTTTAAGCTGAAAATATTTCTCAAGGTAGGTACTTAACAAGCCATCCGTTAACTGAAATAGCAGTAACACAATATAGATCGTAGCCGCCAGGGGGGCGATTAGCAACAAACCCTGTAAAAAATAGGTACCCAGACGCTTCATAACACCATTTGATTTTGATACAAAGATAATCAAAACCAATACCTTTTTATGAGAAATCAGGGTACCTTGAGACACTATTTCACAGCGAATACCAAATCATTTTCACATCATTCTGCCCGGCGCACCGGAAAATCCCCGGCTTTAATCATCGTCAGCAACATCTTAAATGGTACAACCGTCTCAACAGCATGTACTTTGCCGGCTGGCAAGATGATACAGTCGCCCAGGCCCATTTCAAATTGATTTTCTTCAATGGAAAAGGTACATGCGCCATCCAGAATCTGTACCAAGGCATCAAAAGGCGCTACATGCGGACTTAAACCCTGACCGGCATCAAAAGCAAAGAGCGTAACGGTACCAACCGGCTTTTTTATGATTGTTTTGCTGACAACCGCATCCTTTGAATAGGCTATATCGTCTGCCAAATTGAATATTCTTCCAGTTTCCATCTTTTGATTTTATAATTATTGATCACTATTGTCCAGCTAAAATTAAATATATTTAGATATCGCAACTACGTTGCTTAAAATGTCTTGTAATTTGCTTATCTACAAAGATATAGCAACTACGTTGCATAAATCAAAGCTGCGTAGCAGCCAAATCTTTGTAGAATTATTGATGAGATGGAAATTAAGCCACATCGTGGCGATATCTTTACAAATGTTCTGTCATAGATGTTGTACATGGTATTCATTAAATTTTAAAAGACATCAATGAATATTAATTAAAATACATTGTCTTGAAGCAATTTATCTAAATTTAACTAAACCCATTGTTCATGTAAAATATCGCCCCTGATGCTGACGGTTACTGCCTTAACCGGGACTTTCCGTGCAGAACGCTGGGCTGCCATTTGTACCAGTTGCAGCAAACCTCCGCAGCAAGGCACCTCCATAATCAGGACGGTAATGGTGTTAACCTTGGATTGCTGGATTAAATCAATCAGTTTTGTGAGATAGATCTCCTTGCCCTGGTCCAATTTTGGACACGCAATTACCAATGACCTGTTTTTTAACCAATTGGAGTGAAAATCGCCCAAAGAGAAGGCGGAACAATCAGCTGCAACCAAAAGATCAGAACCCTGAAAATAGGCGGCAGCAGGATTAATCAAGTGCAACTGTACAGGCCATTGCCTCAATTGAGAAACAGCAGGCACTGTTTGCGCGTTTCCGACGGGCCCAAGCGAGGAAGGATCAAAAACGGCTGTTTGCGAACCTGGGCAACCACCACCACAGGATGGATTATTCTCAGGTGCAACTGTTTGATGAACAGCGCTTTTTACATTTTGAACGGCAAAATCCAAAACGGATTCATGTTCAATCAAATAACCCATACCCTGTTTCAGGTAGAAGGTTTCATTGTGTTCTTTGAGGTGCTTTAAATGGGCAATAACGGTATTTAAACCTTTTCCGACCATTGCTTCCATCACCTTTAGCTCGTCATAGGGTTCGGCCTCCCTTTGTTCGATGGTAATGGCCCCTTCCGGGCAATGACCGATGCAAGCCCCTAGCCCATCGCACATCAATTCGCTCACCAGCCTGACCTTCCCGTCAATGATCTGCAAGGCCCCTTCATGACAATTTGGCACACATTCACCGCAACCCGTACACTTCTCCTCATCAATTTTAATAATATCACGCTTCATAGGTTATCATTTTTGTTTCGAATTACTTTGTGTTTTCTTTGTTTATATCTTCAAAATCCGAAAGAAGAAAAAATTGTTTCGAGGCAAAAGTATTATAAGGATGGAGCATAATCTGTAACATTTGTTACATTTACGGTAGAATTTTAAGCCATGTACCCTATTTTATTAAACTCACCGCTCTTCAGGGGTTTGACCAGCGAAGAGCTTGCCACGCTCTTCGGTCAGGTTAACCACCAGATCCGCCATTTCAGGTCGGGCGAACTCCTGGCACAGGCGGGGGACCCCGTCGAAAAAGCCCTGATCCTGATGGAGGGCAGATTGCAGGGAGAGATGGTCGATTTCGCCGGTAATTCCCTGAAAATTGAGGAGTTGGATCCTCCCCAAATGGTGGCGGCAGCATTTCTTTTTGGTCCAAAAGGCAATTTTCCGGTCTTTTTAAGCGCGAAAACAGATGGCAAAATCCTGGTTATCCTGAAGAAGGATTTTACCGGGATGCTATCGTTTGAACCACGGGTCATGGTAAATTATTTGAACATTGTATCGGGCAAGGCGCAGTTTTTAAGCGGAAAGATTGCATTCTTATCGCTGAAAACGATCAAGGAAAAGATCGCCTATTTTCTTTTGCAGAGGATGAAAAAACATGGGGGAAGTTCTGTTCCCATTGATCAGACCCAGACCAATCTAGCCGATCTCTTTGGCGTTACACGCCCTTCCTTGTCCAGAACAATATTGGAGATGGAAAAACAGGATATTTTCATCTGGTCCAGAGATCTTATTGTGATTAAAGATCTTAAAAAACTAAATTCAATTCTTGGCAGGTAACCATGTTGACATCCCATCTTGATATTTTTGTTCAAAAGATGAACAGCCTCGGGAATAAAGGAATTCCATTTTTGTTTATCATTGATTATGAGATGAATAATCCATTAATCTATACTTTCGAGGAGGCGGCGAAGCAAGGGATCTATTTTTCCGTACATGGACTTCGCAACAAGAAACAGGTCGACCTGGTCGAACAAGCGTTCAGTTTTCACAAAAAGATCATTGATTATTCGCGCTACCATGCTGCCTTTCAAAAAGTTCAGAAACAGATTCTTTTGGGCAATACTTTTTTGACAAACCTGACATTTCCGACAGAGATAGAGGCCAATTGGAGCCTTGAACGAATATTTGAAAAAAGCAATGCCCCCTACCGTCTGCTGTTCAAAGATCAATTTGTCGTTTTTTCGCCGGAGTGTTTCGTCAAAATATCGAATGGGGAGATCTCCTCTTTTCCGATGAAAGGCACCATTGACGCAGCCGTCATTGATGCGGAACAAACGATCATGGCCGACGAAAAAGAGAAAGCGGAGCATGCCACTATTGTCGATCTGATTCGCAACGACCTATCCATGGTCGCCACGAAAGTTCATGTTAAGAAATACAGGTATTTGGATGAAATTGTTGCCCATGACAAGCGGCTGTTACAGGTAAGTTCTGAAATATCAGGCACTTTACCTGATGATTATCAATCAAATATAGGATCAATTATCTGCAAGCTGTTGCCAGCAGGGTCCATTTGTGGCGCTCCAAAAGATTCTACGCTAAGAATAATCAAGGAGGTTGAAGGATACCGGAGAGGATACTATACCGGTATCTTTGGCATTTTCGACGGGACCAACCTCGATTCCGCAGTAATGATCCGGTTTATTGAGCGTATGGATGGTAAATTGTTCTACAAAAGCGGAGGCGGAATTACCAGGCACAGTGATCCGGGAAAAGAGTACAATGAATTAATCGACAAGATATATGTTACAGCTCATTGAGACCATCTGTTATGAAAACGGGACCTTTCACCGGGTTCCACTTCATGAGGAGCGCATGAACCGCTCAAGACGCCATTTTCTCGGCGTATGCGCCCCTATTCTTTTGACACAGGCCCTTGAGGTGCCCGGGAATTTGAAAAATAGGAAAGTGCGCTGTCGGGTAACCTATTCTGAAGCTATCGAAAATATTGATTATGAAGAGTATACTATTAAAAATATTCAAAGCCTGAAGCTGGTCAATGGGGGTTCGATTGACTACTCCTACAAATATAAAAACCGGGATTCGCTGAACCGCTTGTTGGAAGAGAGAGGCAAGCAGGATGAAATATTGATTGTCAGGAACGGTTTTATTACCGATACCAGTTTTACCAACATTGTTTTGCTGCAGAATGGTTATTGGTATACGCCTGCCTTGCCCCTACTGACGGGAACACGAAGGACCGATTATTTGTTTCAACGGAAAATCTTCCCGCGCAACATCAGGCCGGAAGAGTTAAAATATTATGAAGAGGCCCGGTTAATCAACGCGATGCGTTCGATGAAAGACTCCGGTCCAATCGAGATTAAAAATATTTATTAGCAGCAAAAGAGGCCGGATGAACTGATCCGGCCTCTTCAATAATATTTGTGTGAGATTAAAAAGCCAATCCAATGCTTATGCCACTGCGAAGCCAGGGATAAGGCATCGATTTGCCACTGACATCCACCTGGTCGGAGCCACTCCTTGTAACCTTGATTTTGCTGGAAAGAAAAGAGGGCAATTTATCGACATTATCCCTTACGCCGCTTTCGACTTTATCAATCATGATGACATTCGGTGATTTTACCGTTGCCGTCACATCGGCCAGGCCGGCTTCAATTCCCAGGAAGTAAAAATCGACGGTCAACCTCTTGGCAATCATGAATTGAACGCCCCACTGGATCCCGAAGTTTAAGGTATTTCCATTAACATCGTATTTTTCATCGTATTGCGTTGTAACCGGCGGGTATCCTTCCGTTATGGTCCTGTGGTTATCAGCTTTGGCTTTGAATTTCTGGTATTTCAGGTATGGAGAAAAATAAAACCCGACCGGTCTTACATGATGTCCGGCATAATGACGGTAGGCAGCGCGAATTGCCATGGTGCTGAAAGCATCGTTCGTAATCTTATTATCCGGATTATCCATGCCAAATTTATTGGCAAACGATTTCGGGGATTCGAGCCCCAAACCTAGAATAAAAGAGCTTTTCGGACTAAATTTGCGCTCATACTCAAATGACAGAGAGTTGAAAATCAGGTTCTCCGGTAGAAATTTAACTACATTCTTGCGCTTTTGCGTAATGGTATCCTGATTCATTGATACTTCCTGTCCAAATAGGCTTACTGAAAAAAGTAAGAATAATAAAAATAACGCATTGGGTTTCATGGTTTGGAGTTTTAATTAACAACTTAAAACTAATTAATTTTAATCAAATTGCAAAGCACAGCCATTGTACGTTATTATGACATGGAAGGAAAAGATTCGGATGCCAAAATATCCCTTTTCAAACCATTTCAAAAGGCCGAACTGACCAACTTAATTGAAGAAGATCGTTGACCGATTCCATCCACTTCATCAGTTCTTTGGAAAGTTCTTTTACTGTATAGGCTTTACTTTTTTCTAAAGGTTTTTTTAGCTCAAAAGAATCCTCATTGAACACAAAAAAGCCTTCGAAATCCCGCGACTTGAAGGCTTTTTAAATTTGGTGACCCCACCGGGATTCGAACCCAGATCAAAAGAACCGGAATCTTCCATTCTATCCATTAAACTATGGGGCCTAAGAGCCGCAAATGTAGCAATAATCTTTTTACGGCACTCCTGATCTGAAAAAATGCCCGCCCACATGGACTAAATATTCTGTTTCACCTGAGAATTTCTCCAACTTTTGAATGCATTTCCAACCAGAAAAAATAATTTTGTTTGGTATCAAATCAAAAGTCTGGTTCTCCATTTTCTCTTTGATCATTTGCGTTCCAATTTATAATCAGAAAATTAAGAAAATCCTCATTCTTTGAATAGTTATAAAGTATTTATTGATAATGAATTATGCTGTAATAGATGTAGAAACGACCGGTAGCTCGCCTACGAACGGAAAGATTACTGAAATAGCCATTTACATCTACAATGGGAGTGAAATCACAGATTCATTCTGTTCACTCGTAAATCCTGAATGCAACATACCCTGGAACATCACACAATTGACCGGCATTACCAATGAGATGGTGGAATCTGCTCCCAAGTTCTATGAGATCGCCAAAAAAATTGTGGAAATTACTGCAAATACAATATTTGTAGCCCATAATGCGGCTTTTGATTATTCTTTTGTCCGCGAAGAGTTTAAACGGCTGGGATATGATTACAAACGCAAAACGATGTGCACGGTAAGCCTTAGCAGGAAGCTGATCCCCGGACTTCGCTCCTACTCACTGGGAAATATCTGTCATGATTTGAACATTACCATTGAAGAGAGACATCGTGCAGGTGGCGATGCCCTTGCTACCGTGAAATTGTTTGAGAAAATCCTCAGGCAGAATGAGACAGCCGATCATGATCTTTTCTCTACACGCAAAGGCAACCTATCCGAGAAAACAATTGCATCTTTGCCCGGAAGCTGTGGCGTCTATTACTTTTATGATGCCAAAGGAGACCTCATCTACATCGGTAAAAGCAAAAACATTCACCAACGGGTAATTGCCCATCTCAACAATCGCCTGACAAAAAAAGCGATGGAGATGAGTGAACGAATTACCTCTGTCAGTCATGAAATTACAGGGAGCGAATTGGTGGCCCTTCTTCTTGAATCCGAGGAAATAAAGTCCAATCGCCCGTTTTACAACCGGATGCAAAGAAGATCTGCCAACAACTTCGGAATTTTTTCATTTGAAGACCGCAGTGGCTATCTGCACCTGCAAGTTCAAAAGATTGCGGAAGAATCAATTCCATTAACCTCTTTCAATTTCTATCAGGAAGGCATTGATTTGCTGCATACCAAGGCCAAAATGCATACACTTTGCAAGAAGCTTTGTCATCTGGATGATCAGCAATCACCCTGTTTCAATTCCAGGTTAGGCAATTGTTTGGGCGCTTGTGAAGGAAAGGAAGATCCTGAATCCTACAATGCCCGGGTTCTTGAGGCAATCAGGCCCTGGTTGTTCCCATCCCAGGATTTCTTTATTCTGGAAAATATCAGGAATACGGACGAGATAGCCGTAATTAAAATTTCCAGGGGAAAATACCTCGGATATGGATTTTTATCCGGTGATTCATCCGGAGTCGATTTGGAAACATTACACGATTGTATCCGCACAAAAAAAGACAATTGGGATACACGGATAATCATTAAAAGTTACCTCAAAAAATACCACCGGTATCTTAAGATCATAGAGTATTAGCCGACTTCACCCAAACCTTCTTTGTATCGCGCGATGGCGCGCTCCCGGGCAAAGGCATGGTCAATGATCTTTGAGGGATATTGGTCTGTTCCATATTCTGGTACCCATTTACTGATGTAAATAAATTCCGGATCAAACCTTTGTACCTGCAATTCCGGATTGAAGATTCTGAAATAGGGCGCGGCATCACAACCTGAACCGGATGCCCATTGCCACCCTCCGTTATTGGAAGCAAGGTCGTAATCATTCAATTTCGATGCAAAATAGGTTTCACCCCATTTCCAGTCAATCAAAAGGTGCTTGCATAGAAAACTGGCAGTCACCATCCTGACCCGGTTGTGCATGAATCCGGTCTGGTTCAATTCACGCATTCCGGCATCCACCAGCGGATATCCGGTTATACCATTGCACCACGCGTGAAAGTGATTCTGGTCATTTTCCCAACGGACATTGTCGTACGCGGGTTTAAATGCCCTTGTGGAAACCTGTGGAAAAAACCACAGAATCTGACTGTAAAAATTTCTCCAGATTAATTCCGATAAAAATGTTTGGGAATGAAGCATGGCCAGGGCAGTTATCTTTCTAATGCTTACCGTACCAAACCTGAGATGCAGGCTCAATTTCGAAGTCCCGTTCCGACCAGGAAAATCACGGTTGTCCTCATAATTTTCCAACAGGCTCTGCGGAAGCGACTTGGGTGGAAAAATATTATCGACTTTGGTAAAACCCAGTGATTCGATTGAAGGCATGGACATGGGTTTGATCCTGATAAAATTATGGAAGTAAAGAGAGGTCTTGTTGGCACGAACACTGTCCTGGTTCAGCTTTTCCAGGAATCTTTTCTTGTAAGGTGTAAAAACAGTGTAGGGCTTACCGTCTTTTTTAACCAATTCATCTTTTTCGAACAACACATGATCTTTGTAAGTGATAAATTCGGTCCGGTTCATTCTCAGTAACCGCTCCACATGCATATCCCGGTGATTGGTATAAGGTTCATAATCCCTGTTACAATAGACACTGCAGATGTGATACTTCTCAATCAATGAATTAAATACATCCATGGGCCGGCCATGAAGCACACACAGCGTTGATCCAATTTTTTCCAGTTCATTTTTGATCTGGTGCAAAGTTTCATATATGAAATTGATCCTATAATCCAAGGTGTCAGGAATCCTGGATAAAATATCAGGATTGAAAATAAACAATGGCAGCACATTCTCGCGGGTCTTTAATGCGTGAAATAGGGCTGTATTATCATCCAGCCTAAGATCTCTCCGCATCCAGAAGATATTAACAACAGGTTTCTCCTTTTGACTTGTCATCCGAAAAACATATATGAAATGTGTCTGAAATATATGAAAAAACAAAACTAAATCTACCTTTGTTTCTCAAAAAAAGATCCACTCAAATTTTAAATTCCATATTCTATGAGTAAACGAGGTTTTGCAAGCGATAACAATTCAGGTATTCATCCTAATATTCTCAAAGCCATAGAAATGGCAAATGTGGGTCATGCTATAGGTTATGGCGATGATATTTATACTGAAAGTGCAAAAAGTCTCTTCAAAAAAGAGTTCGGTCATGAAACTGAAGTTTTCTTTGCATTAACAGGTACAGGCGCCAATATCTTATCAATACAGACGTTGTGTCACTCTTTTAACTCCATTTTGTGTGCTGAAACAGCTCATATCTATGTGGATGAATGTGGCGCTCCCGAGAAATTTACAGGAAGTAAACTGATTCCCATTCCTTCAGGTAATGGGAAGGTCGATCCTGCCGAATTAATTAAAAAATTGCACGGTTTTGACTTTGAGCATCACGCTCAACCAGGTTTGTTAAGTATTTCCCAGGTAACAGAAATGGGCACAGTTTATACTGTGAAAGAGATCAAAGAACTGGCAAAAATCGTTCATGGGGTTGGAATGTTTCTGCACATGGATGGGGCAAGAATTGCCAATGCTGCGGTCTCTTTGGGTTTGAATTTCAGGGACTTCACAAAGGATGCCGGCGTTGATCTGCTCTCGTTTGGCGGTACAAAAAATGGTATGATGTTGGGTGAGGCAGTTTTGATCTTCCAACCTTCACTGGCAAAGCACACGAAATATTATCGGAAACAGGCCGCCCAATTGTATTCAAAAATGAGGTTTGTTTCAGCGCAGTTCATTCCATACCTGAAAGAAGAAATTTGGAAATCCAATGCCAAACATGCCAATGAAATGGCACAAATGCTGCATGGCTTAATTTCAGAAATCAAAGCCATCAAGGTGACACAAAAGGTGGATGCCAATGGAATTTTCGCGATTTTGCCCCGGGAAATCATTCCGATCATCAGAAAGGAGTATTTTTTTTACGATTGGGATGAAGCCAAAGGCGAAGTCAGATTAATGACCTCTTTCGATACAACAGAGGAGGATGTTCGCAATCTGGTAGCCCTTTTGAAGGCTCATTTAAGCTAAAATGATGGGTTAGCCGCTTTTTTATTGTACTTTTGCCGCTCAAGGAAAAATAAATTAGCATGATAAGTCGAAGGATTATCCGTACAAAAGTTCTGCAAATACTCTACGCACACGTTTCAACACCAGAGAAACCTATCAGTGCATCTGAAAATGAATTGCATTTTAGTATTCAGAAAACCTACGATCTCTATCATTTGTTGTTATCGCTGCCAATCGAACTTAGCGACTATGCAGATAGATTAATTGAGCTAAGAAAGCAGAAGAATTTTCCGACCAAGGAGGAGCTAAATCCCAATCTGCGCTTTGTTTCCAACCGCCTGATCAATAAGTTAAGAAGTAACAAGGACCTCGAGACTTTCGTTCAGAAAAACAAAGTCAATTGGGTTAACAGTCAGGAACTTGTAAAGAAGATTTACCAATCAATGGTAGAATCTGAACTGTACCTCAATTATCTCGCGGGCAGTGAAGACAATTTCCAGATCGACAGAAGGTTTTGTGAAGATTTCTATGCTGAGATCTTGCTCAAAAGCGAGTTTGTCTTCAATGAATTTGAAGAACAAAGCATTTATTGGAACGACGATCTTGATTTTGTGGTTTCCATGGTAATAAAGACGCTTAAAAAATTCAGGGAAGAGAACAACATCAACGATCACCTCTCTTCTTTGTATAAGGATGAGGAAGATAGGGATTTTACCATTAAGCTCTTCAGGAAGACTCTTTCAAAGAGTGAGGAAAACAGAAAGACGATCGAAACCTATACCAAGAACTGGGACGTTGACAGAGTAGCGACCAT
>Ga0265297_10003396_pt1 | contig 28907 bp, 29 predicted proteins | sample Munlanlwell13791_FD_192502 | JGI IMG/M metagenome (GOLD analysis project Ga0265297, IMG submission 192502) | Leachate microbial communities from a municipal landfill in Southern Ontario, Canada - Leachate well 137-91 | ecosystem: Engineered > Solid waste > Landfill > Unclassified | place...
GAATTCTTTGGCGCAATCTTTAATCCTGCCGCGGTGGACATTCTTCAACTCCATAATACAAGTCAGCTCTTTTTTGTCTATGCCGTCTTTGTCATAAATATAACCGTTGGAATCCGAGACAGTAATCACTTTCGCCCCTAAGTGCTGCAACTTCTCAACGGTATATTGCGCGACATTGCCCGAGCCTGATACTGCGCAGACTTTGCCTTTTAAAGATTCACCGCGGGTCTTCAGCATTTCTTCCACAAAATAAACACAACCATAACCTGTGGCTTCCGGCCGGATCAAACTGCCGCCCCAACTCAGGCCTTTACCGGTTAAAACACCGCTGAATTCATTACGCAGCCTCTTATATTGGCCGAACAAATAACCTATTTCACGGCCGCCTACTCCGATATCGCCTGCAGGCACGTCAGTATCCGGGCCGATATGCCTTTCTAATTCAGTCATAAAACTTTGGCAAAAACGCATTACTTCATTATCAGATTTGCCCTTGGGATCAAAATCAGAGCCGCCTTTACCGCCGCCCATCGGAAGGGTAGTCAGGCTGTTCTTAAAAACCTGCTCAAAAGCAAGAAATTTCAGGATGCTCAGATTAACGCTCGGATGGAAACGCAATCCTCCCTTATAAGGGCCGATAGCGCTGTTCATTTCAATGCGGTATCCGCGGTTTACCTGAATCTCGCCTTTATCGTCAATCCAGGGGACACGGAACATAAGCAATCTTTCCGGCTCTACTATCCGCTCAAGAATTTTTGCTTTTTGGTATGCGGGATTTTTTTCAATGAATGGCGTGATTGACTCTACTACTTCACGTACTGCCTGATGGAATTCTACTTCCCCGGGATTTTTTTTAATTACCCCGGACATAAATTCTTCTATCTTCTTTGACATTTTAAATCCTCCTTTGACAAACTTTGTCTTTTAGCTTCTATGCCCACAATGCATTAAGCCAGAATCGCCTTCGCGGCAATTTTTGCCATACCCATTGCTTCAATAACAGTGCCTTCGCCTCCCACAATATCCCCGCCTGCAAAGACTCTCGCCATTGAGGTCTCCATGGTTTTGGGATCAACTACAACGTCAAAATATTTATCTGTTTTTAATTGCGGAGTAACACTGGTCAATACCTGATTTGCCTGCAGCCCTATAGCAATTACTGCCAGGTCACAATTCATTTCAAAATCACTGCCCTCAATCGGAACAGGCCTTCTTCTGCCTGAACTATCCGGTTCGCCAAGCCTGCACCTGAGGCAGCGGATTTTCTTCACGAACCCTTCGTCATTGCCGCTGAAACCTAACGGCTGGACTAAAAATTCAAATTTAACCCCTTCTTCCTTAGCATGCTCAATTTCCAGCCTGCGCGCCGGCATTTCTACTTCTGTCCGGCGGTAGATCACCGTTGTATCAGCCGGAATGCCGTTTAATTTCTGCAGGCGCAGGGCAGAACGTGCCGCATCCATTGCCGTATTACCGCCTCCGATAATAACAATATGCCTGCCAACATTGATCGGCGTATGAAATTCCGGGAACTTATAGGCGGACATCAGGTTAATCCGGGTTAAGAATTCATTAACCGAATAAATATTGCAGAGATTTTCTCCTTCTACTCCTAAAAATGCCGGGACTCCCGCGCCCAAACCAAGGAAAATATGCGTGAAGCCTTCGGAAAAAAGTTCATCTAAAGTTTTTATTTTTCCGATGATATAATTAGGGATAATTTCTACTCCCAGTTTTTTCAAGTAATTTATTTCATAATCTAAAATATCGCGCGGCAGCCTGAAAGGCGGTATACCATACCTCAAAACACCGCCGGACTTATGCAGGCTTTCAAAAATCACTGCTTTTACCCCTTTTCTTGCTAATTCCCCTGCGCAGCATAAGCCTGCAGGGCCTGAGCCGACTACTGCTACTTTGAATTCCGCGGATTTTGCTTCTTTTTCCACCGGTATTTCCAGATTATTCTTCATTCCATAGTCGCCGATAAATCTTTCCAAGAAATGAATATTAATCGCCTGCTCTGAGGCAAAAGGCGAGCCTTTTTTGGTCAAAACACATGCCTTACGGCACTGGTATTCCGCAGGGCAAACCCTGCCGCAGATCGAGGGAAAATCATTTTTCTGACGGATGATAAAATAAGCGGATTTGTAATCTTTGCGGGTAATCGCGGCAATAAATGCTTTTATATCAATTCCTACCGGGCATCCGCTTGAACAGGCAGGATTCTTGCATTGCAGGCAACGCGCTGCTTCTTTCAGCGCTTCTTCTTCACTATAGCCTAAAACTACTTCATCAAAATTACTGCTTCTTAATAAAGCTTCCTTTTCCTTGATCTTAACCGGCTCTTTGCTCATAGCTTATTGAGGTTGCAGATATGTTTTTCCTGCTCTTTATAAATTTTATTCCTTTTATCCAGAGTTTCCCAATCAACCATCGCGGCATCAAACTCCGGGCCGTCTACGCAGCTGAATTTAACTTTGCCTGCGACATTAACCCGGCAGCCTCCGCACATCCCAGTGGCATCCACCATCAGGGCATTCAGAGAAACAATTGTTTTTACGTTATAATTCTTAGTCACGCCGCTGGCCTTACGCATCATGGGAATCGGGCCGACTGCATAAACCAGATCATAGCCGCCTTTTTTCAGTAATTCATCAAGTATATCAGTAGTAAACCCTTTTCTGGCATATGAGCCGTCATCAGTAACTACTAATAATTCATCGCATACAGCCTTCATTTCTTGTTCTAAAATTAAAAAATCTTTATTCCTTGCGCCAAGAATAGCAGTGACATGGTTGCCTGCTTTTTTCAGCGCCTTGGCAACCGGATAAATTTCCGCAATCCCCACCCCGCCGCCAACAAGGATAACCCTGCCATAATTTTTGATTTCTGTAGCATGGCCCAGCGGCCCGGTCAAAGAATATAAAGAATCCCCAACATTCATTTTCCCCAACAGCTTGGTAGTAAAGCCTGCTTCCTGGAAAATCAGGGTAATCGTGCCTTCTGCCTGATTATTATCTACGATAGTAAGCGGAATTCTTTCCCCTTTTTCGCTGGCCATCAGAGCCACAAATTGCCCGGCTTTAGCTTTTTTGGCAAGTTCAGGAGAAAGAATCTCCAACCTGGTAATCTTAATTCCTGAATTTTCCGCTAAGGTTTCTTTCTTTAATATCTTCATATTCAGCTCCAAATGGCCCTAAAAAAGCAAAAAGACGCCCATGCTACTTAGGACGTCCTTGTCCGCAACTAGTTTAGAATAAAAATCCTACCACAAGGCATTTTTTTGTCAAGCAGAAAAAACCTTGCTGATCATATCAAGTATTTCCTTGGGGGTCACTGGCTTGGCTAATATATAATGCCTGCCGAATTTTTCTCCGGAAAACTTATCTTCCCGCGTCATCACTATCCCGGATAAAAAGATAATCGGGATATCCGCGCAAGCAGGATCTTCGGCAAGCTGAGCCGCCACTTCGTCGCCTTCTAAATCAGGCAGGAAAACATCCAGGATTATCAGGTCTGGATGGTGCAATTTAGCCAGATTCAGCGCCTCAATACCTTTGGTAGTTGTGATTACGTTGAATTTTGCCCGCTCTAAAATCTTCTTCAGATGGACCAGGGCTTCTTCTTCGTCATCAACAAGCAGTATTCTTTTGTTTTCTACTTCCGGCATGTTTATATTTTAACCTCTACTCTGAATTCAGAATAAGTATTATCTTTAATATTCACTTTACCTAAGCTATCCCTGTATTTAAGGTAATGATTGAACATCCGGCCGCAGGAGAGATATGTATCAATATATTTGTTAACGCTTAATTTTATGCCGCCGCCAAAATGGACTTCGTTATAACTCAGGGTAGCGCCGGTATAGCCGTCTTTGCTAACTTTAAATTCATTGCCTTCAAATCCTGCTTCGCCGAATATTGTGAGGCGATCATTAATTTCATAGCTAATTGCCGGGCGCGTAGGAACAAGGTCAAAGGTCAATTTATCATTGGGTTTGTAAATCAACCCGCCAAAGGGCGTAATCGGGTCTTCAAACCCGGGAGATACGCTCAAACCGGCAACAAAAACTAATTTATCCGATGCCTGATAGATTACTGAAACATGCGATCCGAAATTAAAACTGTTTGCCTTAAAATTCCAGTTACTAGAATAGAAAGAAGGGGTAATTCCTAAACGAATATAGGTTTTGTCCAGGCCAAAAGCAGGCAAAGTAACTTCAGCCCCAAACACTACTGCTGTCAGATGAGTGGGCAAGGATACCGGGACAGCGTCATTTGTATTGATATCAACATCTGCTCCGCCGATAGCTAATTCTACGGGTAATTCGCCGAATGCCTTAAATGCATAGCTGAATTCTGAAGCGGCTTTAATAACTGAGATTTTTCCCGGCTGATCCACCAGGGAACGGGTAGGCATATAACGGACATAGGAATCAACCTCATATTCAACCTTCTCCTCTTCATCTTGCATGGTTATTATTTTGCCTAATTTCTGGCGGTACTCAATACCTGCTTCTTCGCCTTGGCTGGCAGGCTGTATTTCTTCTACAGCAGAAGTTTCCGCTGCAACAGGTGTTTCCGCTTTTAACACAGGTTGAAAAGCCATGAGAAAAATTATTGCCAGAATCAACCTCAGCATTATCCCCCCTCTCACTGTTTTTTGGTAGCTTTTATAAAATTAATGATTTCGCTTTTATCTTTATCTTCCAGGCTGGTAAAACAAATCCCCAAGCGATGCAACCCGCCTTCTATAAGGGTATTTGAACGCACCTCGCCGACGATTTCCATCGGGCCGTAAAAACTTACCCGGTCATCGTCTTCAACTTTAAACAAGGTAAACTTTATCAGAAGATCGGACTGCAGGGGAATATCACAGCTGGTTGAAATCGCCATACCGCCTTCGCTTAAATCCAAAGCTGAAGCAATTATCTCTTTCTCCCCGACCTGCATACGTAAAGTAAGGGGCTTATTAATCTGGTAGACTACTGCCAAACGCACTCTTAAACGCGCGGATTTTCTCCGTTCACGCCCTACATATGGAATGTCTGCCATCGGCTGATACTCCTTTTTCCTCCTGCTTTACTTAGCAGGCCCTTTAACTTTGATGTCCCTGGCTAAAATTATTGCTTCGGCAATCTCGCGCATAGACTTGCGCGAATCCATACTTTGCTTCTGGATTAAACGAAAAGCCTCTGAGGGCAGGATATTCGCCTCTTGAGACAAAATTTCCTTTGCCCGCTCAATAACCTTGCGCGTAGTTAATGCTTCTTCAGCGCTGCGCGCGCGCAAATCTAATTCGGCGTTTTCAATTGCTACTGCTGCCTGATTTGCCAAAGCAGTTAAAACTGCCAATTCTGATTTACTAAATTCATGTTTTTTAGAAGTATAGCAATTCAATACACCGATAACCCTTCCCTTAACTGCCATCGGCACACTGGCCAAAGAACACAAACCTTCTTTTTTGGCAATATCACGGTTGAGGTAACGAACATCTGTCTTAACATCTAAAATACATATTGGTTTGTTTTCTTTAGCAACTAATCCGGCGATACCTTCGCCGATTTTCACCGGCGGTTTTTTATTATAGGCGTCGGATACTGACTGAGTTGCCCTGATAACTAATTCTTTCTTATCCGGATCCAGAAGCATCAGAGAAGAAATCTTGGAATTCATCAGCTCTGCCGTAACATTCACCACCAGGCGCAATAATTCTTCCAGGTAAAGCCCGGAACTGATTAAATTCGCTATTTTGGCAAGCGCTTCAATCTGCTTGATATAAATTTCGTAGTTTTCTTTTTTCTTTTTTAGTGTCATATTTAAAGTATCGGCAGGTACTTATCTATTTCGTATTGAGTAACCTGCGCTTTGTATTCATCCCATTCCAATTTCTTATTGCGGATAAAATAATAAAAGAGCTCTTCTCCGAAAGCTTTTTTTACCAGGCTTGACTGCTCAGTAGTTTTTATTGCTTCCAGGAGGTCTTCCGGCAAAGAATTAATTTTTGCCTGCCGCCTTTCTTCGTCGGTCATATGGTATATATTATCATTAGCAGGCTCGGCAAGCGCGTAGTTTTTTTCAATACCTTCTAAACCGGCTGCCAGCATTACGGAAAATGCCAGGTACGGATTACATGCCGGGTCAGGTACGCGGTATTCAATACGCGTAGATTTTTCTTTTCCCGGCTTATACATCGGCACCCTGATTAAAGCTGAACGGTTCATCTGCGCCCAGCAAATATAAACCGGGGCTTCATATCCGGGAACCAGCCTCTTGTAAGAATTTACCCACTGATTGGTCACCGAACATATATCCGGGGCATGTTTCAGCAGCCCGGCAATATACTGCTTGGCAATCTTAGAAAGATGATACTCACCTTTCTTCTCAAAAAACGCGTTAGCTGTACCCTTGAACAAAGACTGGTGCACATGCATACCTGAGCCATTAATACCGAAAACCGGCTTAGGCATAAAAGAAGCGTGTAGGCCTTTAGCCTGGGCAATCTCTTTGGCAACTAACCTATAAGTCATTACATTATCTGCCATGGAAAGCGCGTCAGAATAACGCAAATCTATCTCATGCTGGCTGGAAGCAACTTCATGATGGCTGTATTCAACAATAATACCCAGGTTTTCCAAAGCAGTAACTGTTTCATTGCGCACATCCTGAGCAATATCCAGAGGAGTTAAATCAAAATATCCGCCCCTATCCAGCACAATGGCATTTTTCGGATTATTAAAATAAAAATATTCCAGCTCCGGGCCGACATAATAAGTAAAACCAAGCTGCGCGGCACGCTCAAGGTTTTTCTTTAATACATAACGGGGATCTCCGGCAAAAGGCTTGCCATTAGGCATATAAATGTCGCAGAACATCCTTGCTACAGGGTATTCTTTGGATTCCCAGGGCAATACTGCAAAAGTTGATAGATCCGGCCGGGCAATCATATCCGATTCTTCAATACGCGCGAATCCCTCAATGGAAGAACCGTCAAATCCCATGCCGTCGCCTAAAGCGCGCGGCAATTCATCAACGGTAATAGTAAAACCCTTTAAAAAACCCAGGACATCAGTAAAACAAAGCCTGATGTAACGGACTTTATTTGCTTTAACTAATTTCATTATTTCCTGTTTTGTTTTTGGTTTCTGGTTTTTCATTACATTCTCCTCTTTGAGAACCGCTCTATCCTCGACAATGAGTCTTTCAAATTTTCAAAACTGGAAGCATAAGAAATACGGATATAATCATTGTATTCCCTGCCAAAAGCAGTACCCGGGACAACCGCAACTTTTTCTTCTTTTAAAAGCTGCTCGGCAAATTCCAAAGCTTTCATCCCGGTATTTTTTATACAAGGAAAGGCATAAAAAGCCCCCTGCGGCATAGCGCAGGAAAGCCCAATTTTATTCAGGCCGCCAATAACCAACTCCCTGCGCCTCTTATATTCACGTTTCATTTCTTCAACTGATTTCCTGCCTGAGGCCAATGCTTCTGCTGCTGCCATCTGCGAAGTAATCGGCACGCACATAATCGTGTATTGATGGATTTTAGTCATTGCCGCAATGATCTCTTTCGGGCCGCAGGCAAAACCCACGCGCCATCCGGTCATGGCATAACTCTTGGAAAATCCGTCCAGATAAACAGTGTTGGATTTTGCGCCTGTCAACGCAGCAAACGGCGTATGTTCAAAATCATAAGTCAAATCCGCATAGACTTCGTCGGTAATACAAAGTATTTTATGTTTTAAAAGAATTCTATTAATCTCGCTTAATTCTTTTTTAGTGTAAGATACGCCCGTGGGGTTAGACGGATAATTCAGAATCAGCGCCTTGGTTTTTTTATCAATATGCTTTTCTAAAGTTTTCGGCGTTAATTTAAATCCATCATTTTTTGTATCAATATATACGCTGATGCCGCCTGCCAGCTCGCTTACCGGACCGTAAGAAACATAACCCGGGCTGGGGATGAGGATTTTATCACCCGGCTCAATAATAGAACGCATAACCAGATCTATGCCTTCACTGACACCGATAGTAATCAGGATTTCTTCATCCGGGCAATATTCCAGGCCATGCTTACTCTTTAAGAAACGCGCAATAGCTAAGCGTAGTTTATATAATCCTTTGTTAGAAGTATAGGAGGTAAACCCCTGCTCTAAAGAATAAATCCCTGCTTCACGGATATTCCAGGGAGTGACAAAATCCGGCTCTCCCACCCCTAAAGAAATTACATCCTTCATCCCAAGCACTAAATCAAAAAATGCCCTTATCCCAGAGGGTTGCATCTCTTGGACTTTCTTAGATATAATACTTTTCATCTCTATCATGAACTTAAAATCCGAAATCCTAAACCCGAAATCCTAAATAAATCCTAAACCCTAATTTTCAAAACTTAATAAGTTTTGAATTTTGGATTTCTGATTTCTGATTTATTTCGAGTTTCGGATTTCGAGTTTCGAGTTTAATACGATATCGCTATCCTCTTATTCTCTTCCCTATGCTTTAAAATTACACCATCTTCTTTATATTTTTTTAACAAGAAATGGGTCGCTGTACCCCTGACGTGTTCTGAAGGCGCTAATTTTTCCGCCACAAAACGCGCAACAGTATGCAGGTCTTTGCCTTCAACAACTAACAGTAAATCATATGTCCCGGAAATCAGATAACAACTGGAAACTTCGGGGAACGAATAAATCCTCTCGGCGATTTTATCAAAACCTAAATCTTTCTGGGGAGTAATATTGACTTCAATTAAAGCCCGGACTTCTGCGTCAGCGTCTTTTATCAGCTCTCTGTTGATTACCGCCTTATATTTTAAAATCGCGCCTTCTTTCTCGTATTTTTTGATTGCCTGCCTGACAATTTCAGGCTTTTTTTTCAGCATTTTCGCGATATCTTCTACTGTAGCGCGCGCGTCTTTTTCTAAAATTTCCAGGATTTCATCCATAATTTCCTCCCGATTTTAAATAAAACAAATTGCCGGCCCCTGCCGCTTATGCTCAGACTGCTCTACCATTTTTTTAACTTTATCTACTTTACTTTTCCCGGCAATCTGAGATTTTTTATCTGCCATCCGTTCCAAAATACCGTCTAACACCGGATAGGACATGCCCATTTCGCCTTCATCAGTCTGCCCCGGCCATAAACCTGCGGTCGGCGGCTTGGTAATTATCTGTTCGGGAATTAATAATTCTTTTGCTAAGGCCCGTACTTCATTTTTGAATAAATCGCCCAATGGCAGCACATCCACGCCTCCGTCGCCATATTTAGTAAAATAACCGGCCATTAATTCAGTCCTGTTGCCTGTGCCGCAGACAAGATAATTTAATTGATTGGCAAAATAATATAAAGTAACCATTCTCAACCGCGGTTTAAGATTAGCGCGCGCCAGCTTTCCTGCCGGAGGGAGAAGCTTGACAAAACTATCATATATCCCGGATAAATCAACGGTTTTTGTAGTAATGCCGAACTTACGCGCCATAATTTTAGCATCTTCCAGGTCCGAAGGATGGCTGTGGATCGGCATGAGCAAAGCCAACAGCCTGTTTGAACCAACCGACTGTTTGCTTAAAGCTGCCACAACCGCAGAATCAATCCCGCCGCTTAAGCCTAAAATAATGCCTTTAGCGCCTGCCTGCCTTACCTGCTGCCTGAGCCAAAAGATAATCTTATTTTTCATAATTAAACGATTATATACCACTAAAGCTCCCCGGTCAAGGCTAAATAATCATAGACTTGCCGGAAACTTTTGCTATAATGTCACGGAAATGAAAAATATCATCAGGCCATTATACGACTGGACGATCAGCTGGGCAAAAACTAAATATGCCTCATGGGCATTATTTATTGTTGCCTTTATTGAAAGCTCATTTTTTCCCATCCCGCCGGATGTCCTTTTAGTCGCCATGGTAGGTGCAAACCGCAAAAAATGGCTGCGGCATGCTGCTATCTGCACAGCCGGCTCTGTATTAGGGGCACTTTTTGGTTACCTAATTGGCTGGGCCTTTTACGAAACACTGGGGAAATTCATTATCAACACTTACCAGATGCAGCAAGTTGTTGAGCTCATTGGAAGGAAATATCAGGAAAACGCTTTTTTAACTATCTTTACCGCGGCTTTTAGCCCGATTCCCTATAAAGCCATTACCATTACCGCGGGGATATTCAGGATTCCGCTTTTAACTTTAGTCATTGCTTCAATTATCGGCCGCGCAGGAAGGTTTTTTCTGGTAGCCGGCGCTTTACGGATATTCGGCAAAAAAATTCAGGATAAGGTTGAAAAATACTTTGACCTTTTCTCAGTTATCTTTTTAGTTCTCCTCATCGGCGGGTTCCTGCTGCTAAAATACTGCGCCAAGTAAAAAATCAGAGTTTTTCCAAGTGATGCTTCACTACTTTTCCTTCTACCATATAAATAACATCCTCGGCAATATTTGTAGCGTGGTCACAAATCCTTTCCAGGTAGCGCGCAATCAGCAATAACGGCACTGCCCTATCTACTGTTTTAGAGTCTTTAATCATATAATCATTAATTAACTCATCCTGAATAAGGTTGCGTAATTTATCCGCTTCAGAATCAGACAAAACAACTTTTTTTGCTAATTCCATATTTTTATTCACAAAAGCGTCTATTGCTTCTTTTACCATATTTTGGGCAACTAAGGAGAGTTTCGGAATATCCACCAGCGGCTTTAAAAGCGGCTTATCGCTTAATTCTTCCGCGCGCTGGGCAATATCTACCGCGAGATCGGCAATTCTCTCCAGTTCCGCGTTAATTTTCATCCCTGTGGTAATAAATCTTAAATCCCCTGCCATCGGCTGATGCCGGGCAATTAAATCAATACAGCGTTCATCAATTTCCAGCTCAAGCTGATCAATCTTGTTATCACAGGTGATTACTTCTTCTGATTGTTTCTTATCGCGGTTCTTCAATGCTTCAATTGATTTATAGATTTCTTCCTGCGCCATAATACCCATCTTCAGTATTTCTTTATGCAACTCTTTTAACTCATCATCAAAATGCCTTACCATGTTAACCTCCATTCGTAAAACGTTAAATTCTAAATCCGAATTTCTAAATCCGAAACAAATCCTAATTCCTAAATCCCAATTTCTAAACTGGCAAGTTTGGAATTTGAAAAATTAGAATTCTGAATTTGTTTAGAATTTAGAGTTTTGTGCTTCGGATTTAACATCTTATTCTCCGTTATGCACTATCCGTACCTTCCGGTAATATAATCCTCTGTGCGCTTATCTTTGGGCGCGGTAAAAATATCCTGCGTATTATCAAATTCAATTAATTCCCCCAAAAGCATAAAACCCGTATCGTCGGAAACGCGCGCTGCCTGCTGCATATTGTGGGTAACTATTATTATAGTATAATTCTTGCGTAATTCGCGCATTAATTCTTCAATACGCTGGGTTGCCTGCGGATCCAATGTTGAACAGGGTTCATCCATTAAAAGCACTTCCGGCTTTACCGCAATCAGGCGCGCAATACAAAGCCGCTGTTTTTGCTCAAGAGAAAGCCCGAGCGCCGGTTTATTCAGCTTGTCCTTGAGTTCATCCCAAAGTAAAACTGATTTTAAACTTTCTTCCACGATTTCATCAAGCCTGCTTCTGCTGATTTTTTCAGCATGCACCCGTTCTCCAAAAACGATATTCTCATAAATTGACAGCGGGAAGGGATTGGGCCTCTGGAAAACCATGCCGACTTTTTTACGCAATAACACCAGGTCGGTTTCAAGAGCAATTATATTTTCATTATCAATGATGATTTCGCCGCTTGTGCGCACTCCCTCAATAAAATCATTCATCCGGTTAAATACCCGCAGCATAGTTGATTTGCCGCATCCTGACGGACCGATAATCGCGGTAATCCTCTTTTCTTTGAAATCGGCAGAGACATTCTCCAATGCCTGGAAATTCCCGTACCATAAATTTAAATTATTAACCTTTATCCCTGCCATTATCCGAATTTCCCTCTGATATATCCGTCTGTGCGCGCATCAGCCGGAGCAGTAAATATTTTATCTGTTTTATCCAGTTCAATTAATTCCCCGGATAAGAAAAACGCTGTCCTGTCTCCCACCCGCGCAGCTTGCTTCACATTATTAGTTACCAGCACTATCGTATAATTCTCTTTTAATTTAAGCATTGCTTCCTCAACTTTAGCAGTAGAAATCGGATCCAGCCCGGAACACGGCTCATCAAATAAAATCACATCCGGTTCTACTGCCAGAGTGCGCGCGATACACAAGCGCTGCTGCTGGCCTCCGGATAATTTAAATGCCGATTCATGCAGCCGGCCTTTTACTTCATCCCAAATATAGGCTTTTTTCAACGCCTCTTCAACGATCCCCTCAAGCGCTTTTTTATTTTTATTCCCGTGCATCCTCACGCCGTATGCCACGTTTTCAAATATTGACAAAGGCAAAGGCAGTGGAAGCGCGAAAACCGTGCCGACTTTCCTGCGTAAAAACTCCACATCAATATTCCTGATGTCTTTCGCGTCATATTCAACAAAGCCGGCCATCTTAAAATTATCCGGTTAAGCATCCTTAAAAAAGTAGTCTTGCCGCTGTTTGACGGGCCGATTACGCTTAAAATTTCATTCGGCATAATTTCCATGTTCACTTCTTTTAAGGGATGAATCGCGCCAAACCAGATATTAAGGTTCCTGATATTAAATTTAACAGTGCTTACCATTTTTTCTTCTTCCTGAATTTATAACGGATAATGATCGCCACCAAATTCATGAATAATACCATGGCTAACAAAACCAATGCTGTGCCATAGCGGATTTTTTCATCCACATTCGGCACTTGAGTTGAAATTACATATAAGTGGTACGGCAAAGCCATTGCCTGATCAAAAATTGACTTCGGCAGCTGCGGCAGGTAAAAAGCAGCCACAGTAAATAATATCGGCGCGGTTTCTCCTGCCGCGCGGCCAAGCCCTAAAATCGTACCGGTAAGAATGCCGGGTATGGCATTCGGCAGGACAATATGCCGGATGGTCTGCCATTTACTTGCCCCCAGCGATAAGCTGACTTCGCGGAAAGATTGCGGAACGCTTTCCAAAGCCTCGCGCGAAGTAGTGATAATTATCGGCAAAATCATGATCCCCAAAGTCAGGGAACCGGCAAGTATTGAAGCTCCGAATTTACAAAAAACCACAAAAAGCGCCAAACCAAAAAGCCCGTAAACTACAGAAGGCACGCCTGCCAGGTTTACAATCGCTAATTTTATGATTCTGCTTAAAAAATTTTCTTTTGAATATTCACTTAAATAAATCGCGGCTAAAAGCCCGATAGGCAAAGCAAAAATAATTGCCCCGCCTACTAGATACAACGTGCCGACAATCGCCGGGAAAATCCCTCCGCTGCGCATGCCCTGGCGCGGCACATCAGTCAAAAATTGCCAGTTAATTGCAGGGAGGCCTTTTTGCACAATAATCACCACAATCATGCCTACAGGCACAACTACCAGAAGCGTTGCCAGGAATAAAAAGAAAAACGCTATTTTTTGCGTCCTTTTGGTATTTCTCATTTTTTATTACTCATTTGTTTTCCCGGTGCAAAAATAAATCAGCCGTAACATTAATTGCAAAACTAATAATAAATAAAACAATGCCAATGGCAAATAAAGCAAAGTAATGCTCGCTGCCTACTACTGCCTCGCCCATTTCCGCGGCAATCGTAGCAGTCAGCGTCCTTACCGGCACTAAAATACTCTGCGGGATTACTGCGGCGTTTCCTGTAATCATCATTACTGCCATAGTTTCGCCGATGACACGGCCAATACCTAACATTACCGCGGCTAAAATTCCTGAGCTGGCAGCAGGCAGCATTACCCTGTGGATTGTCTGCCAATGCGTAGCACCTAAAGCAAAAGCGCCTTCCTTATAACTTTTCGGCACGGAATAAAGCGCATCTTCGGCAATGGAAACAATCGTCGGCATAGCCATAAAGGCGAGCATAATTGAACCGGATAAAGCAGTAAGCCCGGTAGGCAGATGAAAAATATTTTTTACCCACGGCACAAGCGTTACCATGCCGATAAAACCTAAAACTACACTTGGAATAGCAGCTAATAATTCTATGCCTGCTTTTAACACTTCTTTGGTTTTACTCGGGGCGATTTCCGCGATATAAATCGCGCAGGCAACGCCGATAGGAATGGAAATTATGGCAGCACCCAAAGTCACCAGCAAAGAGCCGCAAATCAATGGCAGAATCCCCAGATGCGCCGGCTCGGAAATCGGATACCAGCTTTTTCCGAAGAGAAAATCCAAAGGAGTAACGACCTTGAAAACAGCTAAACCCTCTTTTAACAGGAAAAGAAAAATTACTACAACAAAAAAAATGGAGGCTAACCCGCAAATCTGAATTAGCCTCTCAACAATAAATTCTTTAACTTTCCTGAACATATTTTATTTTTTTATCGGCACAAAGTCTGTGATCAAAACAATCTGCTGGCCTTCTTTGGAAAAACAATAATCTTCAAACTTTTTAATCAATCCCTCAGGCGAACCGTTTGAATAGAGGAACAACGGCCGCGAAATCGGGTATTTGCCTTTTAACACATTCTCTATCGTTGGTTGCACATATTCAGATTCTTTATCTTTTGCCACGGCAATCGCTTTTTGTTTCGGGCTGATATAACCCATGCCATAATAACCTACTGCGGAAGAATTTCCCGCTACTTCATCGGCAATTGCCTGCGAAGAAGAAAGCATCAGCGCGCCCGGCGCAAACTCTTCTTTACTTTCAGGCTTGTTATTCCTTAAGACATGCTCCTTAAAGTAAACATGTGTCCCGGAATTAACTTCGCGCGAGAGAATCACGATTTTTTTATCTTCTCCCCCTACTTCTTTCCAATTTGAAATCTTGCCGGAAAAAATAGCGGCTAACTGCTCCACGGTAAGCCGAGAAACCGGGTTGTTTGGGTTAACCACTACTGCCAGCCCGTCAAGAGCTACTTTAGTTTCAAAAGGATTTATTCCTTTCTGCTTCGCCAGGGCGATTTCTTTTTCTTTGATATCTCTTGAGCTCATCGCGATATCACAGGTGCCGCTGATTAAGCTGGATAACCCCGTGCCTGAGCCCCCGCCTGTTATTGCTACAAACTCGCCCGGATTTTTTTCCATGTATTTTTCCGCCCATGCCTGAGCAAGATTTACCATCGTATCAGAGCCCTTAATCTGGATAGAATTCTTCACAGATCCGCCAAAACAATTAACAGAAAATCCCATAATGAAAAAAAACACAGCGATAAGACATATACCGATTATTTTAAACATCAATGCCCCCTTTCTTATTAAGAATATTAATAATATTATACCCGGGTAAAATGCATGTTAAATCTATGTAAAATCTATGTAAAATACTCTTTCTGTTTTAATCTTCCTTTAACCAAATCTCCCTGTAATATAAGCCTCTGTCTTTTTATCCCTCGGCGCTGTAAAAATATCCTGAGTTTTCCCAAATTCAATCATCTCACCAAGGAGAAAAAAAGCAGTATAATCGGAAACCCGCGCTGCCTGCTGCATATTGTGGGTGACAATAACGATGGTGTAATCTTTCTTCAATTCCGTGATTAGTTCTTCTATTTTCGCGGTTGAAATCGGATCCAGGCTTGCGCATGGTTCATCAAATAATATTACTTCCGTCTCTACCGCCAGGCACCTTGCGATACAGAGACGCTGCTGCTGGCCTCCGGAAAGTTTCAACGCGCTTTCATGCAGCCGGTTCTTTACTTCTTCCCAAAGCACTGCTCTTTTTAAAGATTTTTCCACTTTTTCATTAATGTATTCTTTATCCTTGATTCCGTTGACGCGCAGGCCGTAGGCAATATTATCAAAAATACTCTTGGGAAAAGGATTGGGTTTCTGAAATACCATCCCCACCCGCCTCCTGATTTCTACTGCATCAATTTCAGAGTCAAATATATCCATTTCATCAAGGTAAATATTGCCTGTCACTTGTGTAGAAGGAATAAGTTCATTCATCCGGTTTAAGAGCCGGATAAAAGTTGATTTGCCGCAACCCGATGGCCCGATAATAGCAGTCACTTGATTTTTATAAATATCCAGATTAATATTTTTCAGAGCATGAGTCTTTCCGTAATAAAAATTAACTTTTTCTGCCAATATTTTTTTCTTAATGTACATAGGTAATCCTTTGCCTCTGCCTGATAATTATCGCCAGTATTGAAATTGCCAAAACTAACGCCAGGAGGACCAAAGCGCTGCCATAAGCAATCTCTGCCTGCCTTAGAGGATGTGTTCCCTCAGTCATCAGCGCGTATATGTGGTATGGAAGAGCCATCACTTCGCTGAAAATAGAATTAGGATAGCCTTTTTTATAGAAAGTTGCCGCTGTAAATAATATCGGGGCAGTTTCACCGGCAACACGGCCTATGCTTAATATAACTCCCGTAAGAATCCCCGGCAACGCCGTCGGTAAAACTATCTTCTTTATCGTCTGCCAGTGCGTAGCGCCTACTGCCAAAGACGCTTCTCTTAAAGATTGCGGCACAGACAATAATGCTTCCTGGGCAGAAGAAATTATGCCCGGTAATACAAGTATACCAAGTGTCAGCGCACCGGAAAGGATAGAAACTCCAAAACCGAAAAATTTGACAAATACTGCCAACCCAAAGAGCCCGAACACTACAGACGGTACGCCAGCCAGATTATTTATGCCGATTCTGATTAAGTTTACGATAAAACTTTTCGGGCTGTATTCGCAAAGATAAATTGCGCAAGCCAAGCCTAAAGGGAGCGCAAAAATTATTGCTCCTATTGTCAGGTAAACTGTCCCTATTATTGCCGGGGCAATCCCGCCCTGAGTCATATATTGCCGGGGTCCTTGAGTTAGAAATCCCCAATTTAATACTTTTATGCCTTTTGAAGCGATAAAAAACAACAAGGCAAAAAGAAAAAATAAAGTAGTAATTATACACACCCAAAGCAGGAAGAATCCTAAATTTTGCGATAGATTATTTTTTCTCATCTTGCTAAGCCAAGCTTAAGCCTGAATTTACGGCTGATAATTTCTGCAATAATATTAAAAGCAAATGTAACAATAAAAATAATTAAGCCGATAGCAAATAATGCATTGTAGTGGCTGCTCCCCATAACTGCCTCTCCCATTTCCGCAGCAATCGTTGCTGTCATCGGCCTTACCGGCTCAAAATAGGATTTTGGAATTACCGCAGCTCCGCCTGCTGCCATTAGCACTGTCATAGTCTCTCCGATTGCCCGGCTCATCCCTAATATCACCGCAGTAGAAATGCCGGAACCTGCCGCAGGGATTACAACCTGAGTCAGCGTCTGCCATCTGTTGGCTCCTACAGCGAATGATGCCTCACGGAATGAATTCGGCACAAACCCTAAAGCATCTTCGGCAAGACTGCATACAGTAGGCACAGCCATAATGCCTAAAACTAAACTTGCGGTAAAAGCGCATAAACCCGTTGGTAAATTCAACAACCTTTGCAAAAAAGGGGACATAACTGCCATCGCAAAAAATCCGTATACGATAGAAGGAATCCCGGATAAGATTTCAATTAACGGTTTTAAAACCGCCCTTTGTTTAGTGCCTGCTATTTCATGTATATACAAAGCGCTGCCTATACCTAAAGGCACGCAAACAAGCAAAGCGCCAAAAGTTACCCAGGCCGAAGCCAAAATAAGAGGCAAAATTCCGAATTCCGCAGGCTCATATGTCGGATACCAGGATTTACCGAAAATAAAACCAAAAAAACTGACCTTCTGAAAAATCGGCAGGCCTTCTTTAAAAAGAACTATTGAAATACCGATCAGAAAGAATAACGAAGCAAAAGCAAGGACTGCAAAAATCCAATGATATAATTTTTCTTTTACTCGCAACATATTTTCTCTTTTATATGACAAGCGCGGCAGGAAAACCTGCCGCGCCTGTCTCTTGCATGAACAAACGCACTATTTTTATTTTAATGCTACAAAACCCTGTTCGTTAGCAATCTTCTGTCCTTCATCGCTCTTTACAAAATCAATAAAATCCCTTACCGTACCTTCCGGCGTTCCATTAGTATACATAAACAGCGGCCGGGCTATAGGGTATTGTCCGCCAAGCACACTTTCTTTTGACGGCCTTACTCCGTCTATCTCTAAGGCCTTTACTTCCGAAGATACATACCCGAGCCCCGCATAACCAATTGCTCCCGGAGTACGGCTTACCGTAGAAGCAACTGCCTGATTTGATGCCTGCATAAGGGCATCCGGCCTTACTTTCGCGCCCTTCATGACTAGTTCTCCAAATGCTTCAAATGTACCGCTTGAGGTATCCCGCGAGATAACTACTATTTTTTCAGCCTTCCCCCCTAAATCAGACCAATAAGAAGCCTGGCCGCTGAATATATCTTTAACTTGTTTCCTGCTTAAGGCAGAAACAGGATTAGAGGTATTGACAATCAAGCAAATTCCATCCATTGCCACCACATGCGCTTTTGGGCTGACTCCATTGCCTACTGCTTTTTCCAATTCTGCTTCTTTGATTGCCCTTGAAGCATCAGCAACATCACAGTTCTTATCAATCAGAGAAGCTATGCCTACGCCTGACCCTCCGCCGCGTACAGTAACATCAGTATCCGGATTCTGGCGCATAAAATCCTCTGCTGCTGCCTGGGCAATCGGAAGCACAGTAGTAGAACCTTCAACAATAACCCTCCTCTTATCCACGCCAAAAGGCCCGCCGGCATAAGTAGTAACCGCGACACCACAGAGCAACAAACAAAAAATGAATAATCTTACAGCTTTCTCCATTGTCCCCCTCCTCAAAAAGGTTGCTTCTACCATTTTAGATTCCAATCAACCTGAACTAATTGTTCCGGCATACGACTGCCTATAGCCCCTCCGCTTGTCTGCTTGGATAATGATTGCGACCAATAATAGTCAAAGCAAAGGCTGGTATTTTTACCTAACCCATATTCTAAAACAGCTTCTAAACTTTTCATATTAGTCTTACCGCTATAACGGTCAGAATCAGGGAAAATATCCAAAAACGCATCTCTCCCTAATTTAGCATAAATGACTTTTGCCTGCCATTGGCCCCAGCCACCAACTTTTTCATGCCCAAACTTGACCCCGGCGTCAAAACCGCCCCTACCTGTTTCAGGATCAGGATTATATGCAAAATCTCCAAAAATACCGGCATAAGGAATGTATTTAGCCAACAATGGAAATGCTGTAAACGGATCTTTAAAACCGATGTCCAGGCTCGGGTTGACCACATTATAATTATACTTGTAAGCATTGGTACTATCCAGGCTATTGGTTGCTTGTTTGGAGAATCTGCCTTTCCCTTTCAAGTTAGAAAAGAAATACCCCGCAACCGCTCCTTTTAAGCTAATTTTGTCATGCCAATTATATTTAAATCCCGGCTGGAAAGACCACATCACCGTATCTGATCCCTTAGCACTGTCATAACCCATAATAAATACTTCTCCGTTGAATAATAAACCTAAATACGGAGAAAGAGGGTAAGAAATCTGAAAATTCGCGCCTTCGGGATTCAAATCGCCGTCCCAAAGAAGATCATTGGGCTGCCAAATTGGATTTTTGTATTTTCCTCCGGTTAAGGTCAACCAGGTATTCGGCGAATACTGGCCATAGGCATAATCAACTATAATATTCTTAAAAGATGCCGGCACTCCACTGTCGCCGCCAAGAGTAACATTAGTCGAACGTGGATCGCTGGTAGAGCCGGTTGCAAGGCCAAATCCGACTTTCATCTGGTCATTGACCTTTGCTTCTGCCCCTGCGCGCAACCTTATGCGCGCCTGATTGTCATCGCTAGAGCCCCTGGCCCTCTTAAACTGATACCTCAATCTGAAATCACCTTTCATTTTTATTCTCTGTAACCATCCAGGCAGCAAATCATATTTTGCCGAGGCAATTTCTTTCCTGATTTCTTCCTTAGTTTCAGTTTTTACCTGTTGTGCTTCGCCTGGAGTCAAAACGCCTTTTTCAACCAATTTTTGGAGTAAAAGGTCAATTTCTCCTGCGAAAGAAAGATTGGCCGAAAAAAAACAAATAGCTAAAACTAGAGATGCTATCTTTAAAACTTTCCTCATTTCTATTACCTCCTTCTCCTTATATATATGGTTTGACTATCTATACAAAGCTCTCTAATATTACCTGAATTAACTTGCACTTCAACACTACCCCTCCTTTCCAAGAAAATAATTATTTTTCTGTATTGCGGATATATTAATATTTTTGTGTTGAAAATAAATGAAGCTTGTGTTAATTCTATGTAAAATCATATTTCAGGCTTTTACCACAAATTCTTTATTCTTTAAGAAAACTACTTCCTTTATTATTTCTATTAACCTTGCAATGCTGAATGGCTTAGTCAGATAGCAATCAGCGCCTAAAATATGTGCATAGAGCTTATCCTGTGAATCAACTTTAGCACTCACAACCAATATAAAAGTATTAAATTCTTTTGGGTTATTCCTGATTAACCTGCAGATATCAAAGCCGCCTAAGCCGGGAAGCATAATATCCAAGATCACGATATCAAATTTTTCCAATTCCAGCGTTTCCCTGGCATCTAAGCCATCATAAACAGAAGTTACCGCGAATCCTTCTTTCATGAGATTATAAGCAATCAACTCATTTATATCGCGGTCATCTTCCACAACCAAAATTCCTATTTTATCTTTCAACTTTATCCTCCCGGGTTATAAGCATTTAATACCTAAGCATATTGCCCGTAGAACTTATCCATGCTTTCAATTTCAGCGTCAATTAGCGCATTGAAATACCGTTTGATTCTTGCGATGATTTTTTTGGCTTTCTTAAACATGCCTCACCTTTATCCTTTCTTCATGACAAAGTATAGAATATGCCCATTAAATTGATTTGAAGAGGGTGTAAAATGTAGGTTAAAAAAATTGGGGATTTGTTACGGGAGAATAAACCAGAATTTTGAGCCGAGGCCTTCTGTGCTCTCAACGCCAACAGAGCCTTTGTGCAATTCAATAATGTGCTTTACGATTGAAAGCCCAAGGCCGGTGCCGCCGAGTTCGCGCGAGCGCGCTTTATCAACTCTATAAAAACGTTCGAAGATCCGCGGAAGGTCTTTTACAGGTATGCCGATTCCTGAATCTTCTACGATTATTTTATTCTTTCCTGTTACATCCTGAGAATAAACCTTGATAAACCCGTTATTTTTATTAAATTTAACGGCATTAGCAATTAAATTTGTAATTACCTGTTCTATTTTATCTTTATCCGCTGAAATCATTAAATCCGGATCCAGGTTATTCTCAATCCTGATATTCTTTTTATTCAACTGCGATGTAAATCCCTTGATAACTTTACTGGATAAACCATGGAGATTCAGTTTTTCCAGGTCTATTTTTATTTCCCGTGATTCAATATGAGAAAGCTCAAGTAAATCGTTAATCAGGCTATCTAAACGATTTGTGTGCTCATGAATAATCTCCAGGAAATGGCGGCTGTTTTCTTTTTCATCAAGCGCGCCTTCCAATAGAGTTTCCACAAAGCCTTTTATTGAAGTAAGCGGAGTTTTTAATTCATGTGATACATTCGCCACAAAATCCCGGCGGATAGTCTCAAGTTTCCTGATTTCAGTAATATCATGCACAACCAGCAGGCATCCTGTTACTAAACCTTGTTTTTCATAAATTGGCGCGATATTCACCTGAAAAATTCCCTGCACAGGCCAGGTTAGAATGAGTTCCTTGGAAACAAATTCCCCCTTATTCAATACCCTGCTGATTTCTTCTGAGATATCATTATTGCGTATCGTCTCCAGGAAAAATTTACCCTCTGCTTCTTTTTTCTCCACAGCGAATATTTTTTCTATAGTAGGGTTGATAGAAATAATCCGTGCTTCTTTATCTAAGACAACTACGCCTTCTATCATACTGTTGAAAACCGCTGCCAGCTGCTGGCTTTGGATTTTAACCTCTTTTACTTTCTCCTCTATATCTCCTGCCATTTTATTCAAGGTCTGGGCGAGTTCGCCGATTTCATCTTTAGCATCATGGAATATCTTACGGCTGAAGTCGCCTGCAGAGAACCTGCGCGATACATGAATGATTTTATTCACCGGTTTAATTATCGTACCGGCTAATATTGAACCAAAAACAAAAGCCAGGCCTAAAGCGAAAAAGAAACCCAGAGTAACCGCTCTTCTAATCGCCGATAGATTTCTTCTGACATTCTCCAGCGGGAGCGCTACTCTTACCGCTCCTGTTACTGCCCCTTGATGCCTGAGCGGTATAGCCAGATAAAGCATATCTATTCTCAGAGTAGAAGAATACCTGGTAGATTCTCCTATATTCCCTGCCAAAGCATTTTTAAATTCCGGCCGGGAAGCATGGTTTTCCATGCTCTGCAAATCAGGCTGAGATTTTTCAGAATCAGCTAAGACTTTTCCTGAAAGCCCTATTATCGTCAAACGGGCATTATTCTTTTGGCTGAGATTTTTTACTAACTTAGACAAATATTCAATATTGCCGCTCTGAACAGCTTCTGCGGGAACCTGAGTTTCAATAAGATTAGCCTGATTAACAAGGGAAGACTTTAAATCCTGAAGGGAATTTTCTTCCAGCTTTTTGTCCAGAAAAAACGCTACCAAACCAAAAGAAAACAAGACTACCAGAAAATAAGAAAAGATAAGCTTAAACCTGAAACTTTGTCTTTTAAATATCATTATTTTGACTTAATTGCCAATACCTTTATTAAATCCGCGGCATCCTCTATCTTGTCAGTTACCCCTTCCAGGTATTCAGCGAGTTGATAGGTCAAAAGTAAAATAGTAGGCTCCAGTTTTTCATGTATGATTGCCCCGATCAGAACTTTCTTCTGATCGTCTGCTTCATGTTCCAGCCGGCCGATTTCTTCGCAATCAGCAAGGGCTGTTTTCAGATCGCTTTTTGACAATGCATGAATTGCTTCCTTCAACCTAGACACTGAAGCGGAAATTATTTCTGTTGCGCTGGATATATTTTTCATAATGTTCTCCGGCGGCTTCTCTTCAATAAAACCCAGAAGCCGGGCTGCGCCGTTTGTCCAATCGGCGATTTTATCCAGGGTCTTCACAAAATGCATTAAATCTTCCCTGTCCGGAGGCATTAACAACCCTTCGGAAAGCTCCTTAACCATTTTTGAACGTAATAAATCTGCCTGATGTTCGCCTTCCCTGACTTTTTCAATGGCAACACTTTTGCCATTAATATCGCCCTGCGCAAAGGCATGCACAGCTTCTGAAAAAGACATTACTGTCTTGTATGTTTCTTCAACGTGCTTGAGCGCATCCTTAATAATTGAATGCTCTTCTTCCATTGCAAGCCATCCTAAGATATTTCTGATTTCTTTCATTGCAATACCCTCCTTATACTTTGAGAAAAAACCTTATCCCTTTAAAAGTTATAAAACTGATTACCCCTGAAATAAACGGCGTTGCCAACCAGCATAAAACAATATCTTTCATAATCCGGAAATTTAAAACCCGCGTGCCCCTGACTAAACCTACCCCGCAAATCGCTCCGACTATAGAATGGCTGGTTGAAACAGGAATGCCGAAAATTGTATAAATATGGACGTTAATCGCACTGGCTAATTGGGCGGAAAGCGCCATAATCGGAAGAAGCTGGGTAATTTCCGATCCAACAGTTTCAATAACTTTATAACCCCAAGTCATGATGCCTAAGATTATAGCTAAGCCTCCGAACATCACGCTCATTTTGGGAGTTAAAACTCCTACTCCGGCAATTACACCGGTAGTATTGGCAACATCATTTGCCCCCCATGTATAAGCGACATAACATCCGCTGATAATAATCAAAACAGTAATCACAAATTTCAGGTATTTACGCGGGATAACCCTGTAGAATGAATTTTTCAGAAGCCTGTAAATTATATACCCCAATACTGCCGCGCCCACCGGAGTAAAAATCCAACAAATAAAGATATCCAGCAATGCTTTCCACCTTACCGGCGCGCCAATGCTTAATCCTGCTCCGGCAACTGCGCCAACAATTGAATGGCTGGTAGAAATCGGCATTCTCCAATAGGTTGCTAAAACTACCCAGGCACAGGCGGAAAACATAGCTACTAATGCCAGGTATAAACCCAGGTCTTTGCTTAGCTGATCTATCGGCACAATCCCTTTACCGATAGTCTTAGTAACATATCCCCCTTGCAGGAATGCGCCTAAAAAACCAAACACTACAATTAAAATAATCGCCTGACGCAGGGTTAATGCTTTACACCCGACAGCTGTGCCCAGAGAATTTGCCGCGTCATTGGCGCCGATTGACCAGCCGATTGCAGCAGCCATCAATAATATTAAAAAGATTAAAAATACCATTTATTCCTGTTCAAACCTATAGCCGTAGTTCTTTACCGTAATAATCCGGCCGGCTTCTTTTTTTAATTTCTTCCTCAATGTCCTGATATGCACATCTACAGTGCGTGTCTGAATTTCTATTGCATGATCAAAACCCCAGATATTATCCAGAAGATAATCGCGCGAAAGCACTCTTCCTTTGGCTTTAATTAATGTCCTCAATAATTCAAACTCTTTACTGGTTAATTCTATTGGCTTGCCGGCTACGCTTACCTGAATTTTGGAAAAATCAATGGATAGCCCGCCTATCTCTAATATCTCAGGCAAAACTTCTTTATCTTTTGCCCGGCGTAAAACAGCTTTAACGCGGGCAACCAGTTCACGCGGGCTAAAAGGCTTGGTGATATAATCGTCTGCCCCTAATTCAAGCCCGACTATTTTATCTGTTTCCTGCGCCTTGGCAGTGAGCATAATAATCGGGATATTCGCGGTTTTATTTTCTTTTTTCAGAGTTTTACATACTTCTAAACCATCAAGCCCGGGAAGCATTAAATCCAAAACAATCAAATCAGGCCGTTCTTTAAGCGCTGAATCTATAGCATCTTCTCCATCAGATGCTGAAATCACCCTGAAACCTTCTTTCTTCAAATTATAATCAAGCATCTTAAGAATATCTCTTTCATCATCAACAATTAAAATTTTTTCTTTCACCTTTTGCCTCCCTTGCAGGCATTCACGCACACCCCGCAGATATATTGATCTACCAGCCGCTGTTTCTGAAATTCCTTTAACTTTTCAAAACACTTAATATGATCAAAATCCTGCGGGTTTTCTTTAATCGCGCCTGCCGGGCATATTCTAACACAAATCGAACAATCACCGCAATTTTCTTTTACCGGCTTATCAACCTTAAGCGGCATATCAGTAAGGATAGTACTCAGGCGGAATTGAGCCCCGATTTTTTTATTGATTAATAAATTATTCCTGCCGATCCAGCCTATACCGGCTAAGACGCCGATTTTCTTATGTGACAAATGCGCGGATTGTTTTTGCCAATCCACTATTTGCGAAGCGGGAATCGGCAGAGCAAAGAAACCTTTTTGCTGAATATAATTGCTTATCCTGAAAGTTAACTGGTCCAGGAGGGCATTGGCTGTTTTATAGTGATGAAAATATAGACGGGTAGGAGAATAATCTATATCACTTAAAATGCCGCCTGAAAGCCGCACACCTAAGCTTACAGCTTTATCAATCCGCTTTAAAATTTTTTCAGAAAGGTTAAAATCTTTTTTTATCGCGCCAATATCCCCTACGCCAAATAATTCTATGCCTAAGCTTTGCGCCAGTTTTTTTAAAACGGTATAGTTTTTATTTTTATCCATTAGCTCTCTTTAAATATACCATCAGTACGGAAATCGCAGCAGGCGTCACTCCGGAGATGCGCGATGCCTGGCCCAAATTAAGCGGCTTAAATTTATCCAGCTTTTCCCTGATTTCCCGGGAAAGCCCGTTGACTTTCTTATAATCCAGACCTGGTTCCAGGCGGATTTTTTCTAAATTCTTAAACCGCCCTACTTCCTTTAACTGCCTTTCTATAAATCCAGCATATTTTACCTCAATTTCCACCTGCTTTAAAGCAATTTCCGGGATAGGAAAACTAATCTTGCTGATTTTTCTTAACGCGCTGATACCTACCTGCGGCCTTCTTAGGATTTCTTCCAGCGTAGCTGCTTTTTTTATTGCTGCGCTACCTAATGCCTCAAGGCCTTGATTAATTTCCTCTGTCGGCTTTAGGCGCTGAATTTTAAGAAAATTTATTCCTTTTTTTATTGCTCCTTTTTTTGTTTCAATTTTCAAATAATCTTTCTTTTGCACAAGGCCAAGTTTAAATCCAAATTCGCTTAAGCGCAAATCAGCATTATCTTCCCTGATAATCAGGCGGTATTCAACACGAGAAGTAAACATCCGGTATGGTTCGGGAGTGCCCTTAGTAGTAAGATCATCAATTAAAACTCCGATATAGCTGCTTGAACGGTCTAAAATAAAAGGTTCTTTATTTCTTACTCGTAAACTGGCGTTAATCCCGGCAATCAGGCCTTGCGCTGCAGCCTCTTCATATCCTGTGGTTCCGTTAATTTGCCCGGCTAAGTATAAATTTTTAATTAATTTTGTCTCCAGCGTAGGGTAAATCTGGGTTGGCTCAACAACATCATGCTCAATGCCGTAGCCGAAGCGGATAACCTTTGCCTTTTCAAGCCCCATGATAGAATGAATTATTTTAAGCTGCACACCCTCCGGCAAGCTGGTTGATAAACCATTAGGATAGATCTGATTCGTCTTTAAGCCCTCCGGCTCCAGAAATACCTGGTGCCTGTCTCTATCTGGGAATTTTACGATTTTATCTTCAATGGAAGGGCAATAGCGCACGCCGGTAGCTTTAATTATCCCGGCATAGAGCGGAGACTGATCAAGGTTTTTGCGAATAATCTCATGCGTATCCGGGTTAGTATAAGTAATATAACAGGGAATTTGTTTTATCCTGATATGCTTGTTTGAAAAAGAAAACGGCTGTCCCGGGTTATCTCCTGCCTGCGCTGACAGCTTGCTGAAATTAATTGTATTCTTATCTAAACGCGCGCAGGTGCCGGTTTTAAAACGCAGGATATTAAACCCCAACTGCCTGAGCTGCTGCGGAATGCCCTTTACTGCCGGCTCATTAATCCTGCCTGCCTCAAGATGTTTCAGGCCAAGATGTATCAAGCCGTTAAAAAAAGTCCCGCAAGCGGTTATAACGCAGGCGGAATAAATTATTTGGCCGTCCAAGGTAATAATGCCTTTGACGGTATTGCCTTCAATAATCAGTTTGTCTGCAACTGCTTCTTTTATAGAGAGGTTTCTCTGATGTTTTAAAGTACGCTGCATATATTTGGAATAGAGCGCCATATCAACCTGCGCCCTGGATGATTGTGCTGCCGCGCCCTTAGAAGAATTAAGGATCCTGAATTGTATTCCGCAGGCATCGGCAGCGCGCGCCATTTCACCGCCCAAGACATCTATTTCTTTTACCAACTGCCCCTTGCCTACGCCGCCGATAGCAGGATTGCAGCTCATCAGGCCTATAGTTTCAATTTTCAAGGTCAAAATTAAAACTTTGCAGCCCATACGCGCTGCAGCCAACCCTGCCTCAATGCCCGCATGCCCGGCACCAATTACGATAACATCAAAATTATCCATATTTAAATCCTAAATTCGAAACCCTAAATTCTAAACAAATCATAATTCTTCAAATCCAAAATTATAAACAAACTGATTTGGAACATTGGGATTTTGGATTTAGAATTTGTTTAGGATTTAGATATTAAAGTTTAGAATTTTACTATTATATTATTCTTTTGCTGTTTTAACAAGGAGGGACATGATTTCCCTGCCGAGAATCGCGCCAAGCGAACCTTTGGCAGCGGCTTTTTCTGAAAAGCTTAAAGATCCGTCAGGCTTGACATTGCCGCCGGTAATCAAAAGCGGGACAGGATCCGCAGAATGGGCTTTAATTGCGCAGACTGTAGAATGATCGGCAGTAACCGCTATAATCGTATTTTTCATATCAAGGCTGGCCAGAAGGTTAGTGAAAAAATATTTATCTATTGCTTCAATACTTTCCTTCTTCTTCTGAAAATTACCGTCGTGAGCCGGTTCATCCGGGCCTTTGATATGTACGTATATACCGTCGTAATTCTTGATTGAATCCAGGGCAATTTTTGCCCAGACAGGATAATCTACATCTACATGCCCCGTAGAAGAAGGCACATCAATAATCTCAATTCCTGTTAATAAAGCAATGCCTTTTTCTACCGGCATTTCCACAAATGAGCCGAATTTCATGTTCAGTGTAGTGCTGATCTGGGGAAATTTCGGAAGATGATCACCGGCATCGCGCGACAAAATTAGATTTGCAGCAAGCTTACCCTCAGAGAGCCTTTTTTTATTTATCGCGGACTCATTTAATATTTTATTGGATTTAACGGTGAATTCATTTAAAGCTGCTGCTGCAGCTTTTGCTTCCAGCAAATTTTCATACCCCGGCATAGGCGCTGACTGGACAACAAATTTATCAAATTTCTCCAAGGCTACGCCAAAAACACCTTCCCTACCGTAAGCAGGGTCAGTATTAGTAATCCATCCGGATAATTTATTGTGCATTCCCCGGATGACTAAAACACCACGGTGGCCGATGGTATTTTTAAATTCAAAAGTAGCATTGGCCAAAGTAACCTTGGAATTAATTTCTTTGGCAAGGTTAGTTGCTTCTTCGGTAGACAAATTCCTGCCTACGCGGCGGTCTTTAATTGTCCGTCCGTCTTCTTCAACCGTGGCAAAATTCACCCGAAAAGCAACATCGCCATCCTGAATATCCAGGCCTTCGGCAAAACTCTCCAAAGGGCCGCGGCCGGTATAATATTTATGCGCGTCATAACCCAAAAGGCTGATCACGGCAATATCTGATTCCGGGGCAATGCCTTTTTCCACCGGATAAACAATGCC
>Ga0265297_10003397_pt1 | contig 28899 bp, 34 predicted proteins | sample Munlanlwell13791_FD_192502 | JGI IMG/M metagenome (GOLD analysis project Ga0265297, IMG submission 192502) | Leachate microbial communities from a municipal landfill in Southern Ontario, Canada - Leachate well 137-91 | ecosystem: Engineered > Solid waste > Landfill > Unclassified | place...
CGTCTGATTACAGATTCGATTCAGGGGCGCATCGATGGACCGGCGGGAAAAACGTACACGGTATTTCCGGGAACCATCATGGTTGCCACTGGGAACACCGCAGGGGCGGGGGATGAACGCGGGCGCATGATTTCTGCGAACCCCCTGGATGCATCCGTGATGGAACGTTTCAATGCCCGATTCCAGTTCCACTGGATGGACTGGAAGGATGAGTCGGAAATCGTTCGGTCGAAATTTCCAATCCTGTTCCAGAGGTGCCCATCGGCCCTCGACAAGATCGGATTGGCTACGAAATCTCTTCGGGATGCAATTCTCAACAGTGATCTTTACGGGGAGTTCTCTCATCGAGGGTTGTGTTCCCTCCTCGAGCATGCCCAAGATATGGTGATCGTGAGCGAGGGGCGGAAGCTTCCGAAGAATCTGCTTAGGATGGCGGCAAGAGCTTGGGTAGATGGTCTTCCCGATGAGGAGAATAGGTTGTTGGCAATCAAGATCATGGATCCCCATATCGGAACTCTAAATGAAGGGGATGTTTCCCATATTGGCAGTGGTCCCTTGATGGGGGATTTTAAGTGATGGATACCCCCAAGGGAGCCAAGCAGTTTAGGGAACCCCTGATGCAAGCGTTGGGGGACTTATCTGGAATGAAAGCCAACGTGGCGGTTGATCATCGATCCGCTTACGAAGTCATCTGCAAAAGGATGGGGATCACACTCGATCAATTCGGATGTCAAGGTGGGACCGGGGCACCTTGGGTTGAACGATGGACCCAGTGGGCTTTTAAGAACCTGACAGATATGGTTCCTCCTTTGACTGTCGCCATGGGGAAAGGTAAATGGGCCCTCACGCCCCATGGAATCGCAAAGGTCCTGGCCCTGTCAAGCGGGGTTGATATGAACATCCCGATTCCCGAAACTGTAAATGTTGATGTTTCGCCTTACCTGAGGGATCCTTACATTCGGTCACTCGCGATTCCGGAGACCAAATGTTACGATAACTTCTCGGATCAATCCCCCATCTGTGAGGATTGCCCGCTTCAATCTGGATGTCAGAATGCCCAGCTGGCTGCCTTCTCTGACCTGGCCAGAAGCCTCATCATCGAGGATGAAAAATCAGCAAAGGCCCTGAAAGATGAGATGGAGAAGAAAGCAACCGGGGCAGCTGCTTTGAAGGCAACGGCGAATCGCCCCCCAGATCCGGTCAAGCCGACGGTTCCTGCCCCCACCCCGGCGAAAACACCTGGGGTTTTGTCAGCTCCCCAGAGGGTTCTCTGTGCTCAGTCGGCTCTATGCTCGGAATGTAATCAGGAAATCACTCAAGGGGCCGACTGTATTTGGGTTCGGGGTGTGAAGGGTGGGGCTGGTTTGTACCATGTCTCGTGTTACGACTCCAAGGTTTCAAAATGAAGGGGAAATAGAGGGCATGAACGGATCCACTATTGAGGCGAACAATCTTCGAGAAATCGCCAAGGGTATCGAGAAGCTTGGGCAGGACCTGAATGGATCCTGTCTGACTCCCGGGGAACAAGTATCACTTGGTCAAGCTCTATATCTGGTGACCAAAAAAGCGGAAGCGATCCTGTCTTCCATGAAAGAATCGCTACGTGAGGAAGCAGTCCGTCAAAGTCAGGGGCAAGCGGGGGCTCAGACCCTCGCAGCCCCTGATGGTTCCCGATGCACGGTCATGATTCACCCTCCGTCTGTTCGGGTCCGGAAAGACGCTGACATGACTGGTCTGAAAACGTCCCTTGGCCTGGGGTTCAGTGCCTTGTTCGAGGAAATCACTACGTTCAAACCCCGCAAGGACTTTCAGACCGTGGCGGCAACCATCCAGGATCCCGTTCAAATGCAGAACGTCATGGAAGTGGTGGACATTGCGGCTGATACCCCCAAGGTCTTCTTCAAGGACGACTGATGTCTTTTATCAGGTATAATGGGGATCTTACTCTTGAGGGGAACCCCATCGTTGAATGCCCAACATCCGCTTTGATGACTCGATTGGTGTCCCTTCTCATTGAAGCTTTCCCTGATGTACCTCGATGCCGGGATTCTTTCACTTTTGATAGCTGCAAAAGACCCCGGATAAATACAGTCTACTTCACACTGCATCGCAGACCCCTACGAGCCTTAAAATTTGCCATGAGCGAAGAGGCTACAACTGCCATGCTCATCGTGGAAGACTGCAATCCGGGGCCAAAATCATGGGCGGATACCATCGAACCCGAACGACGATCCCTAGAGAGGGAAGTTCTGGCCAACGACTGCTGGGATGCTTTCGTCGGTTGGGTCTCTTTCGCCAAGATGATCTACGAGAGGGATTGGAAAGTCAGCTCTGGGGTATGATGATCACGTCGATTTCTTGAAAGAGGTTGATCATGCCGAGAACAGTGACACAACGGGACATCGTTGATTCAATCATAGGTCTAAAGCAGAAAGCCAAGGATCTGCGTCAGGCTACTGACAGCCCGACCGTTGCGGGGGTCACCCCCCCGGCGGTTCCTGTTTCAGTGAAAGGGTTACTTCAAGTAGCGGACTATCTCGAAATCGTCGCAGAGGAACTTCAGAACTTGATCCCGCCAAAGAAAATCACTCTTCCTGAATGAGGAACCAGGGGGCTTCCGAGGAAGCCCCCTGGTTTGAGAGGATTGAGACGAGAGAACCGGGATAGAAGGTTGAACGGTCCCGGTATTTCAGGTCAATCTTACCCCTAATCGGGATCGAGGCCAACCGTCCAGTAACCGATGCTCACCAGGTAGTCCCTCCAGGACCTCGGAATGTTTGCCGTGTCTTTCAGGATCATCAGCAGGGAACCGGTGGAAGCCTTGGGTTTCGTTGGCTTGGAGAGTAACGTCATCCCCGCCTGATGAGGCGTCCGGTTCCGCTTGAACTGGTTGCATTTCGTACAAGATGCAACAATGTTTTCCCAACAAGTGGTTCCGCCCTGACCCTTCGGGATGACATGCTCGAACTCAAAGTCGTCCATCGCGACCTTGCATCCGCAGTACTGACACTTGCCGTGATCCCTGAAGTACAGGTTTTTCCGGTTGAACTTGACCCCCCGACGGACTGATCCAGCCAGGTGATAGAGTGTCCGGATGATGCTTGGCATGCCCCAGGAAAACTGACCACACGTTACATGACGTGAGTCGTCCTCCTCGATCACCTCGGCCCGCCCCCTCAGGAGCATGCTGACAGCATCGCGCCAAGGAATACGGTTGATTGGCATGTAGCTCTGATCCAGAACCAAAGTATCCATGACTGCACCTACCAAGGTTTCAAAACGCAACTCCTTCAGATAAACAACCAAAATAGCACAAGCAACGAACAGTCGGAGATACCCGATTCGAACGGGCGACTTCTTGCTCCCAAAGCAAGCGCTCTACCAGGCTGAGCTAATCTCCGATGATATCAAACGTTCGGGTACTTTCTCTTGAGCTCCAGGAGCTTCCGCACTTCCTCCGCCTCCTGATGCTTCTTCCGGGCCTCTTCGTAAGCCTGCGCCTTCTGAGCTTTCAGGTCAAAGACCTTTTGCAGGAGGGCCCCCACGCTCATGGGCGATCCCGTCGGCACCATCGCGAACTCGACGACCTCCGCGTCCTTGTAATCCGCCTTCATCGGATCCTTGTAGGACCACGAGGTCGGCTTGTCCAACAGACCCAGGTGACTCTTGATGTGCCCCAGGTTCGTCCAGACCTTCCCCTTGGGGGACCAATTTGGACTCGAACCCCCCGTCGAGTACAACTCGGTTCCCACCTTGCGGATCTTGAAATACTGGAACACCATCAAGTCACCAGCCCTCGAGTACGCCCAGAGGGAGTCGAACCCCCAATGACCTTATGATCTACCCACAACTAGATTTCCCTAAACCCAGTTGTAAGAGGCCTCGGCGGGATTCGAACCCACAATAACCTGATTCGAAGTCAGGGACCCTATCCTTTGGGCTACGAGGCCTAATTGCAAAAATGTTGTCATCTCACGTTACACCTGACCAGTCTGCCCTCGGTCTTTGCTAGACATTCACAACTCCTCCTGCCTTTCCCTCTGTTCCTTCCAAGATAGGTTGCAGTCTGGGCGTCGCAATTGGGACACAACAGCCTCAAATTGTCCCGCATCCAATTCTCGGGGTTCCCGTCAATATGATCCATCACCAGTGGAATCTTTGATCCTTCCCACTCCGTTCGATGGCAGGTTGAGCACTCATTAGGTTGAGTTTGCAATAGGTAATCTCGAATACTTCGTTCATGTTTCCACCCGGCCCACAAGTCACCGGAAAGATTGATCGCCGCGACCCGATCACCTCTATCTGCATCCCTTAAACATCTGGTGTTGCAGTACATTCGCGTTACCAAAACATTTTTGCCACAAAACAAGCATCTACCTTCGGGATTCACCGGAGGCTTGGGTTTGTTGTGTTGAACCCCCCGATTATTGAAAGAGGCGGCACATGAGTGATTGCAAAATTTGAGCCCCCGTTTCTCATAAGGAATGGGGGTGCCACAGTGTGGGCAACTGGCGGGAACCCACCTGGAAACTGCTTCGGCATGCTGAAGTTCACGTTTTGCTTTGAACACCTTTTCGTTGATATACGCTTCCATTTTTGAACCCCCTATGGAGGAACAAAAATAGGACGGCTATCGGGTTCAATAAGGGCGGGGGGCGTTGGTCAATGCCGTTTGTTCGTGTTGGTCTTGGCTTGCTGCATGGCCATGAACACCCCAGGCAGTAACCTTCTGGATGAAGATATGAGCTTTTTTGAAACGCTCGTCGGCCAAGATTCCCTCGAGGGTATCAAGACCTGTTCGGGAAGCCTAAATCCACGAATTCGATAATTCCTATTTAGCCCCGCCACTAGTGGGTCTGCTCCTTTTACATGAGGGCGAAAAATGCATGAATGGTTGGAACGCTACGCAACACTCTACGGAGATCGAATCCGGCATAACAGGTCTTCAACCACCCGGATCATGCAAATGGCCAAGTTGCCGGAGGACCATGCAAAGGCCCTCCAAGTCTATTGTCGCAAAGGATTGTTCCCATCTTCAATTTTGCCCGACCCCGATCCCTGTCACGACTCGGACAACCAAGTCAAAACCGATGACATCCTTCTCGAGGATGACTACGTTTACAACCAAGTGACACATACCTACCTGACTTTCATTCCCGGTTTGCCCAAACCTCTGGTTACATCTGAAGAGACTCACAAAGCGGTCATTAGGGCTTACTCTAATTTTGACGGAAGCCCTGCATCCATCAATGAGATTGCACGAACTTTCGGATGGCCGAGGGAATGGGTTATCAAATATCTACGAATTCATGGGATGACCCATGATCGAGAGCCATTCTCAAAAGAAGAAATCCTCACGAGACCCGATGAAGAACTTGTTCAGGATGCCCTTCAGCAGAGGAGGGCAATCGTCCACAAAAAAATCGAGAAGGCGAAATGGGCTGATATTCAACGGGATGCCCAGAAATGGGTCCATTTTGAAGACTCCGTTTTGAAGGTCCTGAGGGCCGAAATAGCAGATCATAGATTTGACCTAAAAGTCCCGACCATTTCGCTGAAAAATACGGCCAAACCTTTTGCCCTGGTGGTGACCCCCGCCGATATCCACTATGGGAAGATCGGGGTGGACGGTTACAACCGGAAAACCGCTCAAGAGATTCTTTTCCGTACCACGAAAGAGTTACTTGGCTGGGTCACCCTTCATGGGATTCCGGAAGTCATCATCATGTCGGGGCTAGGGGATTGGTTCCACATCGATACGGTTGATGCCACTACATCATCGGGAACCAAACAGGATGTGGACATTGGATTCCCCAAGATCCTGATTGAGGGCTGCGAATTGATGGCATCCTACATTCAGATGCTACGCCAAGTGGCCCCTGTTCAAGTTGTCACCGTTCCAGGAAATCACGACTTTCTAGCCACGACTGTTCTCGGTCTTTTCCTTTCAGCGCTTTACCGAAACGACAAAGACATAACCCTGCTTGGTCCCAATCCAGATGAGACTCGTCAATATGCCGTGTATGGTCAAACAATCATGGGATTTGCACATGGCAAAGATGAGAAGCTTTCATCCCTGGGTCCAATCATGGCATCGGAGAATAGGCAAGAGTGGGGGAATACCCGTTATCGGATTTGGTTCCTCGGACACGTCCATCATGAATCCGTTGTGGATCTCCATGGGATTCAGATGATATCCACATCGTCCCTGACCGGGACTGATTTGTGGCATCATCGAATGGGTTGGATCGGAACCCGACGGGCGCTGGCTGGGTTCATCATTGATCGAGAGAAAGGTCTCGTGAATTCGTTGAGCGTTCCGGTCTAGCTGTGAGAGATCAGCCCCTTGAAGAACCCTCGACGGGATTTCATTGACTTGTACTCTTCCCACTCTTGCCCCTTCTGGGAAAGGATTTTCCGGTCCACATCTGCCAGGATGGCCATCTGGATTCCGTCCGGGGTTTCCATTGGAATCTCTCCGAACTCGGAGTACACATCGAACCCTTTCAGGTCGAGGGTTTCCGTCCATACCACCCTGGTCGTGCAATCGCATACGACCTCGAGACCATCACTGGCATCCCAACTGGGTTTCCCCGGAATCCAGGACGGTCGGGCGTAGATCGGTTGGTGGGCCACAGTCACAAGCTTCGTGGCTTGCCTGTAGTGTTCAGGAACCCGTTGAAGCATCTGAAGGGATCGTTGTGCAAACGTTTTCCGGGCGGCTTCAGCGGCACCGTAGTAGCCGATGTAAGGGTTGTCCGAAGACGGGATTTGAATCGTGATCTCGTCAGCCGCTTCGTGTAGTTCCCCGATGCCTTCCACAATCAGCCCCCGACGGCAGGGGTCCGGCAGAGACCGAACCATATGATCCCCATAATCCTTCTCAGAATTCCATCGGGGATAGGCTCGCAAAAATCCCGGAAACAGGCTAAGTGCTACATCATGAGCTTTGTTGTTGGGGACCAGGATCATGTGGGTTCCCAGGATGGAACGTCCCGGTTCCGATTTCTCAACCCCGAACAAAGACGCGACTGCATCGTTGGGATTCACCAGGGTTGCTGCCCCGGCCAATCCGAACAACTTGAGAATACCTCTACGAGTGATTTCCATCTGAGTCCCTCATGCTGTCAGGGCCAAGGAAGCCGGAACCACCAGGAGAATGTTCTCCACTCGCATCGAAATCGGGAACAGGGCCACCGAGAACAGGACCCCGTTCTGGGAAGACACCACCAGACCATGGGCTTCCCCATTGATGGGATTCAGCCTGTGATTCTGGTTTGTCTCCGGATCCCGTGCTGCACCGGTCAACCCCAGCATCTGTCTGTGGGCGTAGGCCCACCCGAACGTCGCCTGAGTCCATCCCCGGGGGGCAATGGGAATCGCGGACGGGGGGATTAGAGCCCTGGAACCTTTCATTTTGCTTAGGTAGATGCCCCCGTTATCCCCTGCAGACAGGAACGTCTCGATGGGTTCGGGGAATTCCACCCAGATAGAGGAAGTGATGACCGGGGGGATCTCAACCACATGGACAGGGAGATCCCCTTCCCAGACTTCATCGTTTGCTTTATCTGGAGGGACCACCGCCGATGCGGGGACCAGGAGCAGGATGTTTTCCAATGCAACCTGCGTCGGGAATACCATCGCAGCGCAGAAGTGCTGCGTGGGGGTATGCAGAATCACAGCGCACCCGAACGCCCGCCCTTCCCCGTACTCGGTGACATCGAACCCGTCGGACCCCATGCGTAGAGCCCCGTCCCACAAGGACTTCATGTTGTCCCGGTAGGATTCGTCCCAGTCGTCATCCAAAGCGAACACCAGGTTCGGAAGAAGAACCTGTTTCTTTCCGGGAAGTCCCACCATGACCATGGGATGACCGAACTCGAAACTGGCTTCGACGATGTGAACGGGAAGCCCTTCCCAGTCCTCGTTTCGTTCACTCAGAAGCTTGTTTGTCACCGGGAATCTCCTTCTGCCATCCTTTGGAACCCGCCCATTTGAGGTATCTTATCGGGAACTTCGGTACGAAGTCATCCAAGGGAACAACGAACACGGGACGAGCCCGTTTGGGGTCAGCAACCCAGAAGGGTGATCCATGGGCTTTCCACTCGACACCCCCAGGTCCGGCCTTGGTCACCTGCACCACGATGTCCCGAAGCAACATGAAATCCTGGTGCATCATCAGGTTGCGGATGATGCCCCGACGAATCACTGCCGTGTCCCCGGGTTTCACTTGATCTCCAGCGGTTCGGCCAGTTTGTCGATGATTTTCTGAAGGGTCAGGTCGCAGTACTCGTCCATCCAGTCCCCGATGAAGTAGAGTTTCCGGCTTCCCTTCATGACACCGAACAGGATGGGATCCTTGATCCGGATTGCTTCAGCTTCCCGAGCTTTTTCCGAGGTCCCCTTGTTCTTGGGGTCGAAATGGAGGACCACGTAGTTGTCGAAGAACCCGATCTTGTCGCATTCATGCTTGGCGTTCGCCACTTCTTCCGGAATGGGTCGGATGAAATCCGCAACCCAGTCCAGGCACAGGCCCTTCTCGCACCCCTGAACGAACTTCAGAAGCTGGGCCTCGGTGATGACCTTTTTCCGGCCGGTAGCCACCAAGGCATTCTCGAACTTCCGGACTTCCTTCTCGAGAAGGAGCTGTTTGAGCAAGGTTCCCTGGTGCATCGACCGGGCGTTCTCGATCATCTTCTCGAGGGCCAGGTTGCGGTCCTCGAAAACCTTCAGTTCTTCCGGGTTGTTCAACACGAGGTCGAACACGTACTGAACTGGCGTCGGGGGCGGGGGTTCCTCAACCTTCAATACCACCGCCTTCTCGGCTTTGAAACCAAGCCATCGCAAGTACCAGGGAACTTTCGGTTCCGGGGCAGTGGGCGACCCAACGGTGATGTTTCCAGAGTTCCGGGTGAACGTACCCGGTCCGACCGATCCATCAAAGTCTTCTCCATCATCCGAGAAATCTTCGGGATTGAAGGATCGGGGAACGCTGACACCTGACGACATCTTGGACGAAGACCGGGTTTCATCTTTCTCTTCGTCCTTGAACTTCGGGAGTTTCTTGTCCACCCGGAACCGGTCGAAGATGATGAGACGATCTACCGCGTTCTTTTGACCAAGGGTGTGAAGGCTCATTCGTTCTCCTCTCCTGGTCGGAGGTAGTCGGACAAGGGGTAGGTCATGGTGCTCCGAACGATCTCAAAAAGTTTCTCGGCGGCTTTCATCTGATCGGGCATGAACTCTGACCACGGATAAGCACTGGTGTCATCCGGCAAAGAATCGACAAAGCGACGAGCTGCCAGGGAGATCTTGCGGTAATCTTCGAGTTCCTTGAAGGTCGCCTTGGCCCCCATGGGAAGCATGTTGTCCGGGGTCTCGGGAATGGGTAGCTGAAGTGCAACCATCGTCTCAACGAGAATCCCGGCAAGGGTGTCCCGGTCCTTCTTGAGCATCTCGTACCAGGCTTTCAGCTCGACGATGATCGCGACGGCTTCTGCTAAATCCCCTTCAAAGGTCACTTCGACGGGTTGATCGGCCATGTGTCCCTCCATCCAGGACACACTACCCGGCTGGGGCAAGAAATGGGGCTAGTCGGGTTTGTTCATCGGTTTCATCAGGAGTTCCAGCTTCGCCTTGTGTACTTCGGCGTCGATGGCTTCAACCCCACGTTCCTATCATACCCATGATTTTTCGATTAATTTGTCCCCCAGGCAGGACTCGAACCTGCGACCTTGGATTTATGAGACCCCGGCTCTAACCAACTGAGCTACTGGGGGGTAGATGATTTGGGACGGGATTTGACACGGGGCGAGACGTAGACCTTTCCGATGGGGACCATATCGTCCTTCTCTTTCTCGGTCTTCATCTTGGTCGGTTCAATCGATTCTTCGGTGTCTTTCAGTTTTCCCTGATCCTTCAGGGCCTTCATGTAGGTCTCGTAAGACCAACGACCCTGGTTGGGAACCATGAACACGCTCCGGTCAGCTGCCACCGGTTGGAACTGCTCGGACTTCAGGAGTTCCAGGGCTTCCTTCGGATTCGTGGCCCCCGTCCTGGCAAAGTCCAGCGGAAGCAGAATCCAGTCCAGGCCCACCCGGTTGACCCACATGTGGGTTCCGGCATGTACGGCGGCATCGGATTCTTCCCGGGTCGCGAAGAAAACGCCTTCGTAGTTGTTGGTGGCCTTGGACCCCAGACCATCCCCATCAAGGATTCCACGACCCGAGAATTTCTTGTCCAAGAAGCCCCTGAACTCTTCCATGGACATGCCATTCTGGGCGTGCCACCACAGGCGGGACAAATCCTGGATTTGTTCCCGGACGGGCTTCTCCGGCTCTTTGAGGACCGTGGCCATCTTCAGGAAAGCCTGGTTCACCCATTTGTTCTTTCGAGCCAAATCCCGGCCTTTGAAAACCAGCTTCTTGCAAGGCCAGTCCTTTTTCACCATGGCCTGAACGGCTTTCCTCATCTGATCGTAAGGGAAACCTTTTTTGCCATAGACTGTTTTGATGTCATCCCCATCATCCCATCCCGAATCAAAATCGAAACCATGCATGGTCTTTCCCAACAAAAGTCACTGCACTATACCGACAGGAAAGGAAAATCATTTGCGGGCCAATTTCTCACCCTCGAACTCGTCCCAATCTTTGATTGTTTCCGGGAAGACCACGTACTTGCCGTCCTTCGGGGAATCATAGTTGTTGGTAACTTCACGCCGGTCAGGAACAACTACGTCTTCCGCTTTTTCCGCATCTGTCGTGACCGTGTTGAGTACGGCTTTGACGGCCATGCGTTCTCGCGAATGAACGCTTCTCAGCCACCATTTCTGGGATTGTGTCTTGGATGCACTGCAGGCCACTTTGTTCTTGGATCGACTCATCTTGATATCCTCTGAAAAGAGGTTAACAAGGTTCCTTCGCAGATTCCTCGAAGGCAATTACCATTTCCCGGGTACGTTCCGTGATCCCTTTTTCCGGATGATCCGGGTCGTTCCCATAGGGAACGGGTATCCCCGAGAAATCCAAAGTCATGAGTTTGTTCCTCCTGAAATACAGGGTGAACTCTTGCTTCCCTGGATTCTCCTTTTCGTATGCTTTCCGAATGGCTGCTTTCCTAGCCAAACATTCGGCCAGGCCGGAAGCCCTTTTCTCTTCAAAGAAGGTACGCTTCTCGGCCCTCTCTTTTTGTTTGATTTTCTTACGTTCTTGAGTCCTGTTCTTTCCCATGACACCCGACCTCATGATGGAGTCCTCCATCTACTAGAACCGACCCTATAATAAAACTAGTGTGGCGGACGGGGCTCGAACCCGCATGGACCGTGCAAAGACCCCTTTGAGACACGCGCTTCCCTACCGTGGTGATCTCACCTCTCCCAGACTATTACTAGCTGGGCACGGTCCGGTGCATCCGCAAACTCGTGTGGGGTCACCTCACCACCCGTCCACCCACAACGCAGGCTTAACGGTCAGGTAGCAAGTCAATGGCCTCCCCCGAAGGGGAACCGGTGCCATGATTACCGGCGCGTATCCAATTACGCTACCGCCACAAAGACAGTTCGGGCGGAGAGACTCGAACTCCCAGCCGTAGGCTCCAAAGGCCTCCGCTCCACCATTGAGCTACGCCCGAATCGAAAAGTATTAGAACGCCTGTGGGGGCAAGACTTAACGTGATCTTACCTGGCACTTCCAGGTGAACACACCACACAGGCGTCCTAGTGGAGGCGAGGGGAGTCGAACCCCTGTCCTGCGAACATCAGTGAAGGGTTACTACGTGCGTAGTCTTGCAGGGTTTCTTGATCTCGGAAGCCTGCGACGCACCTCCGAGATGCAGCCCTCGTTCGTCTTGAGCCTTGCGACCACGTAGGCTGAGGTCGTAAAGCAGCAGTCCTGTGGCTTTTACACCTTCCCAGCTACTGGACGCCTTACTGGGTTAGATGCCGTCACGCCGCGTAGGCGTAAGAAACGGGAGTGGTCTTGGTCTTGGCGGTTAAGCCTTTCCTCAGTTTTTAACCGGGTCTGGAGAATCCCCCGGGCACGCACCACAACTACTTCGGTCCTCAGTCGAAACCGGAACGCCCCCGAACTAGGAACAGGACGGTGGAGCTAGAGGGGATCGAACCCTCGACCTTGAGCTTGCAAAGCTCCTGCTCTCCCACTGAGCTACAGCCCCATGATGAACCGACAACTAGTTTTCAACGAACACGCGCTCGTGGCACCCTCCGGCGTCAGGGCGGGCTTTCGTGGAGAACCGGATTCCAAAACGCCCTTCTCCTGCGGTGCGGGTCCCTCGACCCGTTCACGAGCACATCCATACTACCCAGGAACCGCCACGGCTAAACCCAGGCCCAAAACTTTGTCCAAGAACGGTTCCAGTTCCTTGACCCAGTTTGATTGACCTTTCAGTAGGATGCCGGTGGCACCCTGCCCGAGAACATCAACCTGGGTTTCTTCATCTGTCCACCCCGTCATTGCTACGATGGGAACGCCACAGGCCATTTTCCTCATCGTTTGGATGGTGAAAGACGGAGGACTATCTTCCAAGGTGAGGTCACAGAGGATCAACTGGAAACGACGCCCCCCGGCCATCGCGTGAGTGGCCGAGTGCATGGATTCCACGATGAAAGCTTCGTACCTGCTATCCTCAAGGATTATTTTGATCAGACCCCGGAGGAACTTGTCATCTTCAACCACGAGGATCGGAATCCCGCCTGCCATGGTGAATCCCCAAGTGTTTCTACAGGATGCACCAGATTGGCAGAAAATTTAGGTCTGGGTACTGTGAAATATCTTTTGGGAGGATCATGATGTACGTTTTCGAGGCCCTCAAGCAAGGTTCCAGCGGAGCCGAGGTTCGGTTCCTCCAGCGTAGCCTGCCGTGGTGGTCCTGGGATGACCCAGCACCCTCCGACATCGACGGGGCTTACGGCCCAGGGACCCGGAATGCAGTCTCCCGTTTTCAGTCGGAGATGGGCCTGACTGCGGACGGGGTCGCTGGCTCGAACACCTGCAAGGCTCTTGGCATCTGGGCTGACACCCTCCTGGGGATCGACGTGTCCGACCATCAGGGGACGATCAACTGGCCCGTCGTCACAGGGGTCAACTTCGTTTTCGTGAAGGCTTCCCAGGGCGACACGTTCAAAGCGAAGAACTGGGCGGCGAACTACACGGGTGCTCGTGGCCGGGGACTCCGGGTCGGGGCCTACCACTACGCTGACGGGGACGTGCCTCCCCGCACCGAGGTGAACAACTTCCTGGCGGCCCTCGGAGGACGCCCCCTGGATCTTCCACCGGCCCTTGACGTTGAAGACACCTTCGTTCTCACAGGGCAGGCCGGACTCGACTGGGTCCACGAGTGGCTGTCCCAGGTGGAGCGGGCACTCGGGGTTCGCCCGATCCTCTACACCAGCAGCCGGATCGCAGCATCCAAGCTGAACGGGGGCGATTCCTTGAAGGATTACAAGGTCTGGTTCCCCAAGTGGGGAGACCAGCCCCTCAACGTCCTGCCGTGGGGTCAATTGTCAATCTGGCAGTACAGCAATTCTGGCAGCGTCCCCGGGATCACCGGGAACGTTGACATGAACCGAATGGTAGCCGCTGATTTCTAGTAGAGCGAGCTACGGGAGTCAAACCCGTCTATTCAGCTTGGAAGGCTGATGCCCAATCGATAGGCCAAGCTCGCGTTTTCAGTAGCGGGGGAGGGAATCGAACCCTCGCATCGTGTGGGTATGAGCCACACCTGTTTCCACTTCAGCACCCCGCATCAGCTACTCAAAGATCAGTGGTTCGGCGGGGGCCCTCGTGAGAGGACGTGCGCCCCGCCGTTCACCGTCCGGATGGGTTCGATTTGACCCAGGCACACCAAAAAGGCGAGCCCACCCGGTTCAAGCTTGGTCTACCAAATCCCGTCACCCGAGGTCGCGTCCAAGCACCGACCTTGGGTCAAGTTGAGCATCCTGGTAGGGCACCTTTCAAGGACCGACTTTACCGGCCTTGCCCCACCGCTCGTTTTCAACCGGGCATTTGCGGGGGTTTTTCATCCCCGCGCCTCTTTCATCGCCCCGGCATTGTAATCCGAAGGCTTTACAGGGGCCTTGTCCGCCAGACTCCACAACCTCCGCCGCGCACCCGGGTTCTACGGTTGCTTCATCGTCCAACGTCAATCATTCTACCCGACTTGCAGGAAATCTAAACCCACCTTTTTTTTTTCACAGGTGACGAGTTCTTTCCACGATGGCCGAGGTGCTGTCCAGTTCGGTGATGTCGGGGACGATCACGATCTGAACCTTGTCACACCGGGAGGAAACGGACCTTTCCCCGGATGGACTCGGGAAGCTTCGCCACATGGTCCGCGATGAAACTGTTCGTGTACCGCTGGGAGAAGTGAACCAGGAGGATCTCCCCCACGTCCCGGAACAGGTCCGCCCGGTCAGCCAGGTCGTTCAGGTGAGTATGCCCCCGCTGAAAAGCAAAATTGGAGTCCTGTTCGTTCCCGATGAAGGTGCTCTCCATAATAAGCAGGGGCACCTTCATGAAGGGGCCACCCTGATCGAACAGACGTGCCCTTGTATCCCCTGTGTAAGCAAGGACGGGGAATTCTACCTTCTCGGTCATCTGAACGCCCTGGGCCTTCATGGCGGCAATGGCTTTACCCTCCAGGCCCTGGAACTCCGGCAGGAGTTTGTCCCGGATTTCAACGATCATGTAACCCTGACAGGGAACCCGATGATCCGAAGCGAAGGGTCGGGCGAACATCTTCTGTCCCACCTGGACTTCGCCACCGGGTTCCACGGTCACGATGTCGTAGTCCGGCATCCGGCTGTGCTGGAACTTCGCCCAGAGCCGGAAGAGGTCATGGATCAGCGGAACCAGATGCGGGGCGCATACGAACCTGGCCTTCTGGGCGTTGCCCATCAGGTCCCTCAGGTACGAGTGCCGGATGATTCCGTGTGCATGATCCAGGTGTCCGTGCGTCAGGAGGACCGTCGGGTGTTTCAGAGATTCCTCAGTCGTGAGGCCGAGGTCCAGATTGAGGCTCAGCTCCGGCACTGTCAGGGTGGTCGCAATCCCCGAAACCGAAGTGCCAACGATGCTGAATTTCCCGAAATTCACAAACAATCCCTTTCAAGAATGAGTGAGCCCACCGGGACTCGAACCCGGAACCAACAGCTTAAAAGGCTGCTGCTCTACCAATTGAGCTATGGACCCAACAATCAACGCAATGATACTACCCGGAACCCGGGCAGGCTAAACCCATGAGAATGAAGGTGGGCCGAGCGGGGTACGATCCCGCAGCCTAGAGTTTAAAAGACTCTTGCTCTATCCATTTGAGCTACCGGCCCGACACGTTCGACGGATCCGATAGCGTTTCAGCCATCGGCCGGTCGAGGTGCGGGTCTTCAGGACCTTCCGCGACTTCTTCCAGCGCATGTAAACCTCCTTGAGAAATAAAGTACCCCTGGCCGGAATTGAACCGACGACCTTCCTACAATACCTGTCCTATTCCTTCCATTCAGGGAGGGGCCGGTGGGAGTCGAACCCACATGCGTCCGATTACTCTTTCAACCGCTTAGGAGGCGGAGGAGATACGACCCCCATGAAATGTATTTTTTGCGAAACGGAAACCACCAACCCCAGGTTTTGTAGTCGGTCATGTGCTGTGAGCTTCAACAACTCGGCTCATCCCAAACGGGAGAGGAAAACAGCCAGATGTAGGTGCGGGGAACCAATCACTTCCTACCGGAACACTGTGTGCGACAGATGCAACCCGGTGGGGAAAGTTAAGATTTCCGATGGAACCCGGATTTCACGAAGTGATGCAACCAAACAGGACGTTTTGACTGGAGATACCCAGCGTTTTCGTAGAATCAGAGAAAATGCCCGGCAGGTAGCTTCCAGGTGCGGAAAACTTGGATCTTGCCAAGTATGCGGTTACTCCATCCATGTAGATGCTTGTCACCTTGTAGCGATCAAGGATTTCAATGATGATACTCGGATCAGCGTGATTAACCACCCATCAAATCTTGTCGGGCTTTGTCGAAATCACCACTGGGAACTGGACCACGGGATCTTGTCTCCTGAATCCTTTTTGCTCTATCCTGCTGAGCTACAGGGGCTTTGAAAAGTACCAGTACCAGTACCAGTACCCCCGGAGGGAATCGAACCCACGGCCAAGAGCTTAGAAGGCTCCTGCTCTAATCCACTGAGCTACGGGGGCAAAAGAACACTGTCTACAGGATAGGCCACAATTCACGAATTCCAAAATCTCTTTGTCCTTGTACTTCAGATTTCGTCCGTTGACCTTCCGAAACGGCAATGAATAAGGGCTTGATCACGCTCAAAGCGAAATCCTTCATGGTCTTTTTGTTGGAGATCACTTCATCGATGTTCACCAGGACATCGATGTTTGCCGACATCTTAACAGAAGTCTGGCCGTTGGCGGTCACTTTAATTACCGGAGCCAGGGCATGTCCAAGGGGGGAACCCATCCCCGTCGTAAACAGAGATATCGTTGCCCCTCCAACCAACATCCCGGTAAGACACAGGAGGTCCTGTCCCGGACCTTCCATGAAGTATAATCCCGAGTGAGATGGAATTTTCAGGGCGTAAGACAAGATTCTCTGGATCTTGATCTTGGGATTGTGGCCAATTTTCCGGGAATTCCCTAGAGACTTCTCAGCGATTGTAGAAAGCCCGGACCTGATGTTTCCGGGGGTCGGCTCCCCTTCTCGAGCATCCCGGATCAACGCCCTTCCCATGCCGGAGTAAAAACCGATCATCGTAGACAAGGTTCCTTGCTGGGTGTCGGAAGCACACTTTTTCAGGAAATAGTCTTCCGCCCCGCACAACTCGGATGTCTGGGAGAATACTGCAGAACCACCTTGATCTATGAGGTGATCTACGAAATGCCCCACCGTTGGGTTCGAAAACAATCCAGAAGTTGGATCAGATCCCCCATTGAGAATCGCCGGGGTTATGTCAGCAAGGTCACACTCGGACCGTTTGCGGGGGGAAACTACCGCCATGAGCTCTCTTACGAGAACAATACCTTGGTCGATGGCCTTCTCAGTCCCACCGGCAGCTTGAACACCCAAGTAACGGACCTCAACCCCACGGGCACGTAGTCTGGAGATCAAATTGAAAGTGCCGTTCTCGTAGGTTTTACAGAACTGACCACATCCAAGACCTACAATGAGACAGGCCCCTACGTTGGGATGCGAACCGGCTCCCAATAGAGTAGAGAACGCCACTTGATAATCGAATCCTGAGTGGCAGCATCCGGCCCCATGCGTCACGGCCACCACTGAATTCTCTCCGTGATCCCCCCAGATTGTTTGCTCAAAATGACGTTCGATTTTGCGAACGACATTCGAACAACAGAAGACTGTTGGGAGGATCAGGATGTGATTCCTGATCCCAACCGACCGATTCAGATTCCGGTACGCTTGAAGGAGGTTATCACTCATTTCTGTTTCCCTCCTTTCTTTTTCAACTGATCAAGAAAAAGCTGACTTTTCATCAGGTTGTAGTAAGCTGTGATGATGCTTTCAACTTTGTTGCCCCGGTTCTTCTCGGGCAGGGCGAACAAATTGCCTACATGGATATCGGATCCCCGTTGGGGGTTATGACCTAGGGTTTCCCCTAGAATGGTCCGTGGATTCGACAGGTCGAAAGACCCCTCAAGATAGCTTTTCATTGCAAGAGCCATCTCGATATCCCCGACATGAACCACTTGTTTCAAATCCACTTTCGCCGTACCTAAAATCCCGAACGGGATCGTGACGTAAAGGTCTGCTGCCCTTACATCAAATGCGAAAGAAGAGATGTGAAGCAACATCCCTGCGGGGACTGGAACGGAAACTTGGGCAATGGGATATCCAAATTTGATCACCAACCTAGTGTTATTTTCCGGGTTCAATTCAGACAGAGATACTTTGGCATATTGAGGGATATCCCGTACCACGGTCAGGGATCCGATTTCACCCCGGTCCACTTCGAAGAGAGGATAGGTTTCACCTTTCTTCAGGTCCATCAGGGCCGTTGCAACGTTGTCTTCGGAATTTGCTTTGTAGAGTCCCCGCATTGAAGACCTCCATCAAGCTGGCGACAGGAATCGAACCTGCGACCCGCTGATTACAAATCAGCAGCTCTACCAACTGAGCTACGCCAGCATGCGGGGGCAATTGCCCCCGCTCGGTTTAGAACACCGATTCCAATGCTCGGGAGGAAATCTCTTCCCGAATCTTCCGAACAAACTCATTCAGCGGAACTTGACCCACGTCCGTCCCATCCCGTTTCCGCACGGCCACTGTTTCGTTGGCCTCTTCCTTGTTTCCCACGACGAGAACATAGGGGGCCTTCGTGGCTTGACTGAGCCGGATCTTGTTACCAAGACGGTTATCGCTCATATCAATGCTCGAACGAACTCCCGCCTCCCGAAGCGCCTTGTTCACTTTCTTTGCGTACTCGTTGAACTTGTCGCCCACCGGAAGGATTCGAACCTGTTTGGGCATCAACCAGGTTGCCATGTTTCCGGCCGTACGTTCCAGAATCTGACCGATGAAACGTTCAACCGAACCAAGGATTGCCCGATGGATCATGACGGGGCACTGTTTGTTGCCGTCCCGGTCGATGTATTCCATGCCGAAACGCATCGGCATATTGAAATCCACCTGGATCGTTCCGCACTGCCAGGAACGACCCCGGGCATCTTCCAGATGGAAATCGATCTTCGGTCCGTAGAAAGCCCCATCCCCGGGATTGATCTTGTAGGGGATTCCCTTGGCGTCCAAGGCTTTCTTCAGGGCGTCTTCGGCATTATCCCACATCTCTTGGGTTCCAATGGCCTTGTCTGGTTTGGTGGATACTTCAACCCGATAGTTGAGGAAACCGAAGGTGGAATAGATCTCGTTCACCTGATCGATGAGGTCAAAGATCTCGGTCATCAACTGATCGGGGGTGCAATAGATATGAGCATCATCCTGGGTGAAAGCCCGAACGCGAAGCAGGCCATTCAATACCCCGGACAGTTCATGACGATGAACGTAACCCCACTCGGCAACCCTGACGGGAAGATCCTTGTAGGAGTAGAACTGGGACTTGTAGACTAAAATACCCCCCGGGCAACTCATAGGCTTGATGGCAAATTCCTTGTCATCAACGGACGTGAAGTACATCCGTTCTTTGAAGTTATCGTAGTGACCACTTTGATGCCACAAACCACTCGACATCATCGTCGGGGTCCGAACTTCCTCGTAGTCACGCTGATCTAGAAGACCCCGAATGTAGTTGACGACGGTGTTGTAGATGATCGTCCCATCTCCATGAAAAAATGGGATGCCGGGGGCTTCCTGATGAAAACTGAAAAGATTCAGTGCCTTGCCAATGGCCTTGTGATCATGCTTATCCTGCTCGGACAGCATCAGGAGGTGATCTTCCATCTCCTTGGAGGTCAGGAAAGCCGTAGCGTAAATTCGCTGAAGTTGCTTACGCTTTTCATCCCCCCGCCAGTAGGCGGAAGCACACGAGAGAAGTTTCACCGGGAATGCTTTCAACGCTCCGGTGTTTGGGACGTGCGGCCCACGGCACCAATCTGTAAAATCACCCTGTTCGTAGAAACTGATAACCTCGCCATCGGGAACTTCATCCAACAACTCGATCTTGTACGTTGCCCCCTGTCCTTCCAAGAAGGCTCGGGCATCGGCCTTGGATTTCTCGATCCTCACGATGGGGATGTTTTCCGATATGATGGAAGCCATTTCAGCCTCGATCTTCGGGAAATCCTCTGGGGTCAACTGACGGTCGATGTCGAAATCGTAGTAGAAGCCCTTATCGATGGTCGGTCCGATGGCAAACAGGATTTTGTTTTCCGGGAAAACTCGGGATACCGCCTGAGCCATCAAGTGGCTGAAAGAATGGCGGATCACAGCCAAGAATTCTTCCGGTGTCACTTCTCGATTTCCATCCGGGAGGGTCAAGGTAGGCATTGTAGTTCTCCGTTGGTTTACGTTTTCACAGAAGCCCGGTGCAACCTGTCCATGACAGCAACACCCAGCCCTGTAGGAGCCACCCCTTGAATCACGACCACATCGAAACTTTCCTTATCGGAGTTCCGAAGGATCGAGAAGATGTTCCTGGCGTAATCATCCGGGTTCAAGTATCGAATGGAAAGATGATCACTGGCGCTCATGCCAATCGGGTAATGATGAACCAGAAGAACCTTGAGACCCTGTACTAAGTAGGGTACGACGAACGAATCAGTTTTGTTCAAGTCCCCTACCGGAATCAAGACAACCTGTGCTTTCGGGCTGTAATGTTTGAAGCGGGTTCCGGGGGATTTCTCTTTCCTTTCCGTACTACTACAGATGGCAGGAATCACTCGACGAATGTCTTCTGCCGATAAACCACCTGGACGCAAGATCACCGGAGGGTCCTGAGTGAAATCGACTACGGTAGATTCTACCCCGATATCACAGGGTCCGCAGTCCAAGATCATTGGAATTCGGGTATCCATGTCCTCCAGAACATGATCCCCCATCGTGGTACTCGGGACTCCAGAGATGTTGGCACTAGGGGCCGCGATAGGGGTTCCAGATGCCTTGATTAAGGCTAGAGCCACTGGATGTGAAGGCATCCTAACGGCTACAGTCTGCAACCCCCCTGTCACGTTATCTGGAACGTTGGGGGTCTTCTCCAGTACGACTGTCAAAGGACCGGGCCAGAAAGCATCCATCAGTTTCCGGGCGTTGTCCGGAACAAAGATCGTGATACCTTCGAGGTCCTCAAACGAGGCAATATGGAGGATCACTGGATTCGATGAAGGTCGGCCCTTGGCCAAGAAAATCGCATCGACCGCATCGGGGTTGAGGGCATCCGCACCGAGGCCGTACACTGTCTCAGTAGGGAAACCAACCACACCACCGGCTTTAATGATCTCTGATGCTGCGGAAATGACTAGGGGATCTGGATGATTGGGATCAACCTTAATGAAGATAGTTTCCATGACCCCAAAAATCCAAAGAATCCAGAGCCCCAAACCGGAGTTGAACCGGTGACCTCGTCTTTACCAAAGACGCGCTCTACCACCTGAGCTATTGGGGCATTCGGTTTCAAAAGAACATCAACAGAGCCGTGAAGGGGAATCGAACCCCTAACCTGCGGTTTACGAAACCGCCGCTCTACCATTGAGCTACCACGGCTTTGTGCAAAGAACTTTCCCACAATGATTTATACCCCCTTGTCAAAGAACATCAACCTACCAGAACGAAGATTTCTTTTTCAAGCGACCCCAGGGGGGTTCGAACCCCCGTAACGGACGTGAAAGGCCCGTATCCTGACCACTAGATGATGGGGTCAAAGAACATCCCTGATGGGATCCTCGGATCCCATCAGGGAGTTTCGATCACTCGACGGTGGACTTGGACGCCTTGAACACTAGAACGTTCTTCGCCGGAACGTCGACTGTCGCGCCCGTCTTCGGGTTCCGTGCCGTGGTCGCCTTGCGATCCCGGCGAAGGAAGGATCCGAAGTCGCGAACGTTCACTCGCTCGCCTGCTTCCGTCTCCCGCTTGATGATCTCGGCTGCCGCCTTCAGTGTGTCTCGTTCCGAATTGCTGATCGCCATTTCCGATGCTCCGTTTACGTTTTGTCACATGTCCATTTGGACACCAGACCATCTTACCCAAGATTTTCAACATTTCATGCCAGGGAGAGTTCCATTAGGTCGGCTGCAGCACCGTTTTGATAGCAGCCCTCTTTCCGCCCGGTGATGCGGAACCCATAGGCTTCGTACAGGGTCTTGGCCGAAAGGTTGTCGATTTCCACCGCCAAAGAGATTTTGATGGCCTTGTCTTGGCGGGCATCCACCAGAAGCTTGTCCATCATGATCTTGGATAAGCCCTTTCTCCTGAACATGGGGCTCACGGCAATACTGTACAGATGACATCGTTTCGCCCTTGGCCCAGGAAGCTTATACATGAAGTAGCCCGCGATCTGGGTTCCGACCCGGATGATGAAGGTTCTCATCTGATTATCCACCAGAAGCTTGGTGAAAAATCGTTTGCTGAATCCCGTTCCTGGGAAACATTCCTTCTCGATCACCATGACATCGAGAAGGTTGTCCATCGTCATGCTTTCCATGCTGATAGCCGGGGGTTCCTTCGGAGCATCATCGAAGAGGTCAAGCACATTGTCAGAATTTGAACTTTCCGTTTGCATGTGACCTGACTCCTGATAGGCCTCTTTTGTTAGCTGAACGTGTGGTCGGATATTGTAGATACCGACCATCCCCATGGGCAGCAGTTTGTTCTTGGCATCGAACATGCCCTTTGAAGAGGAGCCACCACCCACGTTGCAAATTACCCCCAAACCAGCAGTTCTTGACACTGCATTGCAGTCCAGGTAATGCGTCAGCCTCGCGATATCGATGGCCCCCCAGGATGGATGATCAACCACATGGTAGCCCATGAGCAAAATGCAGGTTCGGGGAAGGCTTTGCCAAAGCGTGAAAGCCAAGGGTTCCCCCGCCTTGTCCTCAATCAACATGAGTCTACAGGGCCAAGGGGATTTCGCTGCAAACTCGTTGTAGATCATCAGGAGTTTGATGTAGGGCGCATGCTTTCCCGAATGCTTGACATCGGATTCCAGTTTCTTTGCCTGCCATTGTTCACTGATGCTGTAGCATTTCTTAATGGCCTCATCGGGTGCTGGACCGATCCATTCTCTGATGTTGAATCCAAGATTTTGAGACCGGTTGATGGACCAGCGCCAGTGTTGCCCCGTTTTCCCGGCGGGCGGCTGGGAAAACGTATCCGACAGGTAGAGGAACTCATCTTGAACAAAGGACCCCTCTTCGTATCCTAGCAGGATCTTGTCCTCGTCGGTCATCCGACAAGAGACCCCTAGATGACGAAGTTTTTCGAGGACCTTCTTCTCGTTTTCGAGATCCCCTGTGGGGGACATCGGAGGCCCAAGCAACTGAATGGACGGGTTGTAGAGGAACTGTTTCTTCAGGATGCAGAGGCATCCATCAAGAATCCTCCAAAGATGAACGCTTTTCATCCCCCACCACATCGGGGAGGTGAAGAACATCGGTTTTGTTCGTCCCGAGGAGAAGCGTCCATCAAGGTATGGTTTGAAAATAACCTGATGCTCAGGCTTTACGGGCTGACATCCAGTTATCAGATCCCGGAGGGTCATGCCTTGCCTCCGATGTTCCACATGAGAACGGGACCCTTGAGGCTACTCAGGTTGTCCTGAAGCCATTTCCAGGCCTTGAGGTCGTAGTAAGGGTTGCATGGGAACGGGCAGGCTACTTCGGGCGTCTCGATGTACTGAATCCCCGTGTCGATGACGGTCAAATTGGCCCCATCATCCTCTGTCAGACCCGCCAACTTCAGGATCTTCGCTTTCATCTTGAGGCAGACCTTGGGGGCTGCCAGGATCGCGAATACATCGGGGGTCAATCCGGCATTCTTGAGGCCCCGAAGCAAACCCGCCGTGGTGGTTCCCGATCCACAGGATATAACGATGGTCCCAACATCCCGAGGAACATTTGCTACCTGCATGGAGGTATGGTCCACGGTAGCGTTGAAAGGAAGCCCCGAAGGGATCATGAACGCTTTGTCGGACCTTTCAGCCAGGTCTTTCTTTGCACGGGACAGGTTGATCGTCATGTGGTTCGGTTTGACGATCGGAACCACGGTAGCTCCGTTCTGCTCCCACAGGGTTTTGTTCCGAGCCAAATCGAACTTCAGGCCCTCTTTGTACTCGGGGTAGTAGATGACCGCTTGAAGCCCCAATTTTCGGGCTACGAAGGAAATCCCCACTCCAGAAATGGACACTGGGGTATCCATGTTCGCAACGGTATCGATTCCCGTTTCTTTCAGAGATGCCAGTAGAGAGTAGATCCCACGGATTTTTGACACGGGCGGGGCGTATCCAATCCCGGCCATATCTTCCCGTTTCACGAGCACCCCATCGAGGGTATCCACGGGGGTCAATCCAGGATGAACGAAATCCAGGTCATCCATGGATCGGGCTACGGGGGACGGATCCGGCATCTCCGGTGCTTTCTTTGAAGAAACCGCCACACTCACGATGGGACCTTTCTTGATCTCTTCGAGGAGTGGCTCGATGGAAATCAAATTCTCGTCCACCATAAGACGGATCACGCTTTCGTCAGAAACATCTTTGATTTCCTTATCGTACATCATCGGAAGCTTTTTCCGGATCCCCTCTACGCAATGAAGAATCCGGTCTTTCCTCAATTCCTCTACACCCAGGAGAGCTAGGTGAAGATACTCAACGCAGCATTTTCGGCAGGTTCCGCACCGGCCCGGAAGGATTGTGCCGAACTTCCTCTCGTTTGCCTGATGGATTCGTTCTTTGTAGAGAACCACCTGAAGACAGGATGACATGAAGGGGATCACCTCCGGCCTCTTCATGAGGGCCAGGTAGGCTCCCGTCTCATTGAAGACGATGGGGTCCATCATCTGGAACCCGGGAACATGCTTCAGGGCGAAATCCCTGAAGGCGTTATACATATCGATGGAGTCTGAGAAGTTGATGCTGAAAGCCAACTCATGAGAATCCATGAAATCATTCCCATGGGAATGGGCCAGGATACCGTTTTCCAGACCCCACTCGAGTGCCATGGCAAGGATCAACTGATTCTTGACGGGGTTGTCGGGGTGTACGTTCTTCCCCCTCTGGCTGACATTGACGACCTTCAAAGGAAGGTCGAGAACCCGAGCCACTTCCTGGCAAGCCGCAAGTTCGTAGGGATGATATCGATTGATCCCATGAACATGGAACAAGATCGGTTTGTACCCCTGATCCTGAAGGAGGACTGCCGCCGCGGTCGAGTCCTTCCCACTTGAGAATCCGACCAGGACTTTCTTGGGATCGGGATTCACGCAAACCCCGATAGAGTCAGGGAGGGGTTCCCCCGGTTCAAACATGTAGGGGACCCCCCTAGTCAGAACATCCAGCAGGGGTTTCATGGTCGGGGGGTACTTATCGTAATGGGTCGGTGCTACTTTGTGGAGTCTCAACTGAGTGAACAGTCGAGTCATCCATTGAGTGAGGACCCCCGGCTCGAAATCCTTAAACAGCAAGGAGCTTTCGATCTCTTTTGACTCCTGATCCATCATCTCTATAAGATCCATCAATCCCCCTCATCCGATCCGAACCAATCGACTGCGCCCTTGGCTTCTGGTTTCAACGTCAATGGACGTTTCGAGAACACCGCGATATCCTCGGCATGTACTCTACGAACTGATGATTCAGGACTGTCTGGATTCATCATCAAAATGTCGCGAAAGTTTGCCGTATCACGGGGGCGTTTGAAAATCTGCATCCCAGGATGACCGAGGTAGGTTCCCCCCAGTTCATCCCGGATGTACTCCACCATTTCATCGAAGGAGAAGTGCCGAACCCCTTTCACTTTCGGATCGATGATGTTGATGAGCATCACCCCATCGTCTTTCAATGACTCGTAGGACATCCGGAGCATGGGTTTGAAGAACCCTTCACGCCAACCCTCGTAGCCAGGGTAACGTTTCCAAGATTGGAGGTCCGCATCGGCTCCATCCGCGTTGTACTGCTCAACGGCGAAATAGGGGGGCGACGTGAACATCAGGTCAAATCCAGGAACCGGATGGAAGTCCTCTGCCGGAAGTTGATGAATCTCTACAGTCTTGGTCCCGATGACACGGAACCAGTTGTGAGGGTACACCCCGCAACAGAGACTATCAGGATTTCCGGGGGTCTTCGATACTTGGATGACCTTGGGATTTTCATACCCGAGCCATCTCTCGTAAGCCAGGCACTGTTCCAGGTAAACCGGGAACGTCGTATCGGATGGGTCGCATCCGACGTATTCCTTGGTGTACTTGGAAGTGTAGAACCCCGCTAACCGATCCCCCCATCCACAGGAGGTATCCAGGATTCTTTCAGCATGTCGGCCCCCCCATTCACGGGGTTGAATTTCAGTGTAAAGGGCCCTGGCGACGTACGGTTTGAACTGTCCCGCCGTGTAGGTTCCTAGCTGGAACATATTCCGGAACACCTTGGCATCCAGGCGATTGTTCCCCATGCGCCAGAAGAAGTAGAAGATCCATTTGAACTGTGTGGCCACCCCTGGCTTTGTCCAGATATCCATCGGAGAAGCGTAGTCGTACGAAGGGCAAGCCAACCGATTCTTCTCGTGAAAAACGTTGGAAATCTCGTTGTAGGTTCTCTGATTTGAGACGATCCCGAAGAGCTTATCGAAAGGATACTTGTAGGGGGCATCCCCTTCGGGGGAGGGGTACTTGGTTGCCCAATGATCTAGACTCTCCCACTCGATGAAATCCCGATTGCAGAAACGCAGGGCCTCGAATTCTGATTTTGCCACCAGTTCTTGATCCTTCTCGCTGAACATGAGCGGGAAGGGGGGCTTGACTTCCGCCAAGGCCTGAATGAAACCATCCCGGATTGGACGCCTTGCAAGGCTCAATGCTTTACGGGCGGCAGAGATTCCTTTCCGCCCCGCTGAACCTTTCGATTCACGATCCTGGCTCATGATTTTATCAATGGTAGATCGGGCTGCCTCTATGGCTGCCGGATCCACAACTTGATCGTTGAGGAGTTTCCACTCGGAAGGCTCAAGATAGATGTTCCCATCCTTAACCCGACTGATAAGAAACTCTTTGGTGAAATCTGCTTTGGCGGCTTCACTCGCACTCGGAGGGATGTTCACCTCTTCGGACTGAAGATTTACCGATTCAGAGGCTTGATCATCTTCATCACGAATCAGGAACAGGACTTCATCTGAAGACATGGGGTTCCCCGATCAGGTAATTCACCATACCCACGGGGAGCTCTATTTCAAGCTAGGCGGATGGACTTATCGGGCATCAGCATCATGCTGCGCTTCATGCCCATCTTGAGGAAGACCTGGGCGTTGATTGCGATCTGCGCCGCTGCCAACGCGTGAAAAGGAAGGTTATCCCCGTTCTCACAGGTTGCAGCCCCTTCGGTGCCTTCCTCGTCCTCCTTGAAATGCTCGTCCCAGACGATGCGGGCGAAATCACCCGCAGCCGAGAGACATCCATGGAGACACGGGATCCCTTCTGTACGAACGAGTCCCTGGATGCAGCGACGGGCCGCCGCGTTATCCGTGCAATCGATCACCAAGCCTGCCCCGCCCAGAATCGCCTTGGCGTTGTCCGGGGTCAACTTGTGGGGAACCGCATCCACCTTCAGGCCAAACATGCCCAGCATCGCTTGCTGAAGCCCCTGGGCCTTGTTCCGACCCGACGCCATCTTGGTGTGGAACTGCGACAGGATGTTCTTGGTCTCCACCCGATCAAAATCCACCACCTTGATCGGGTGGGGCCAGTTACGGGCCAGGAGTACCAGGTGCGATCCCAGTGCCCCCACCCCGACAATGACAATAGTGCCCTTCATCTGTAAGTTCTCAGTTCAAGACACTTGCACTACCCGGGGTGAACCAGGCCTAAACCCGAGTTAATAACTCCCCGGGTAGTGCAAGTCATCGTTTCATAGGCGGCCGAAGGGCGTCTTCGGGCGGAGGAAAAGCCTGTTCGGCAGTTCACCCGTTGCCGGGAACCGGTCGATCACGAAGTCCGTCAGGTTCACCGCCAGGTCCATCGGGATCCCGGGGATGTACCCGCCCCTGATGGCCTCAGTTGCCATCTGCAGGATCTGCGCCTGCGGGGTGTCGTATGCCACCGGGTCCGGCAGGTCACCGTTGTTCCCGCTCCAGGTCACGTTCAGGGAAGCCATTGTCGGATCCATGATCACCTCCTTGATCTTTCGATCAGTCCGTCCGTATCTACCGGAAGGGTTATCGGGCTAAACCCGTAATCCAACCGATCCGGCCCAACCCATACATACTGCTTCATTTCAGTAAGGGTCACGACCGGCCATACCAAGCGAATCCCCAAGCCAGCTTCAAGAGCAGCCCAGGTGGTCACGTCAGTTCCCGAGAACCAGGCTTCCCCCTCCCAAGGATGCGTATGCGCTACCCCCCCAAGGATCCCCCGGTTCTCCAACATGAACGTCCAAAGATCACGAGAATCGGGAAGGGCACAAGAGGCCCTCCCATTCGGTTCATGCCACCGAAGGGTCTTGCCTTCCTTGTCGAACACCAGGGCTGTTTCGAACACCGGAGCCTCCTTAGTCGTCCCAATCCTCAGGTTCGTCGCCGCCATCGTACCTGGCCCTGTCGTTGTGACCATCCCCATGACGGTAGACGACCAACTTGTGGCCCCGGATGGCTTCCGCGACGACCGTGGGCAAAGACTCCAGGGTGAAGAACGTATCACCCTTTTCCGCCCCATGACCCAGACAGATCCCCGAGTCCGTGATTCGAAGCGTGTGCCTGTTGACCACGCACTCGAGACGCTGGTTCATGAACCGATAACGAACGATCCGCTCGTCCTTGTTGTAAGCATCCACGGTCTCGAGCAACTCAGCTCCCGACAACGCCAAGGCCGCCCTTGCTGCTGCATCGAAATCGTGAGTTGCCAGGTGACGACGACCCGCCCCCGTTCCGGCGTTCTTCAAGGCCTCCCGGAAACGGGCCTCGGCTTCCATCTTCTTCTCTTCCTCGAGACGAAGCCGTTCGAGTTCCTTGGCACGGGCCTCGGACAGGATTCGCTCTCGGCTCACGAACCGGAAAGCGAGGTCCAGGGCCGGGGTGACGCCGGGGATGTCATCCACGGAGTCCTTCCGATCCTGGTAGGCTTCCAGCACGGCCTGTTCCGGCCCCTGCGGGAATTCCTGCCGAACGTAGACGTAGTTGCCGTTCGTCAACCGAACGGCAACGGCACGGGAGAAACGTTCCAGACCCCTTTCAGCGATGTAGACCTCTAGGGTCTGATCGATGAAGTGA
>Ga0265297_10003398_pt1 | contig 28887 bp, 23 predicted proteins | sample Munlanlwell13791_FD_192502 | JGI IMG/M metagenome (GOLD analysis project Ga0265297, IMG submission 192502) | Leachate microbial communities from a municipal landfill in Southern Ontario, Canada - Leachate well 137-91 | ecosystem: Engineered > Solid waste > Landfill > Unclassified | place...
ACCATCAGAAGGGGAGCGGTCCAGAACAGCCCGCTGCCGGCTAAGCGGTCGAACCAGCGGCCGAGGAAGAGGCCGCCCAGGGCCGGCGTCACGATCATCCAGCCGAGCACGCCGACCTGCGCCAAGCGACGCAGCACGGTGGGGCCGCCCTCCGCGTCGAAGCGCCGCCGCCGCTCGCCGTGCAGGCGCACCTTCTTGAGCAGCGGGTCCTGCTCGCTCGGCTCGATCGGCGGCGGGGCGTTCACGACATCCCTCCGGTCACACCCGGGCCGGGGCCGCGCAGGTGGCGCATGATCTGGCGGATGGCGTTCAGGTGCAGGCGCGTGCTCTCCACATGTTCCATGCGCTCGTTTTCGAAATCGGTGCGGAAGCGGGCCAGCACGGTCTGGTCCAGGGTGGCGAGATCGTCGCCCTCGACCGCCTCGCGCGAGGCGACCGAGACGTGGTCTCCACCCTCGACCGTCAGCACGCCCCGGCGCACGGCGCAATAATGCCAGCGGCCGTCGGCCCGCTTCCAGGCGACGACGCCGAGCGAGAGCGCGGTCAGGAAATCGGCATGGCCCGGCAGGACGCCGAAGCTGCCGGTGGCATCCTCCGCCCGGACAGCGGTGACCGCATCGGTCTCGACCACGACGGACAAGGGGGTGGCGATGGTCAACCTCATGCCGCCACGCCGCCCGCCTGGGCAGCCTCCTTGGCCCGTGCCTCCTCGATCGTGCCGACCATGTAGAGCGAGGCTTCGGCCCAATTGTCGGTCTCGCCGTCCAGGATGGCGCGCACCCCGGCCAGCGTGTCGGTCCGGGCCACACTCCGCCCCGGCGTTCCGGTGAAGGCTTCGGTCACCATGAAGGGCTGGGACAGGAAGCGTTGCAGGCGGCGCGCCCGCTTGACCACCAGGCGGTCGGCGGCGCCCAGTTCCTCGACGCCGAGGAGGGCGATGATGTCCTGGAGGTCCTTGAAGCGGGCCAGGACTTCGCGCGCCCGTTCGGCGATCCGATAGTGTTCCTCGCCCACCGCCTCGGGGTCGAGCAGTACGGAAGACGAGGCGAGCGGGTCGACCGCCGGATAGAAGCCTTCGGCGGCGAGGTTGCGCGACAGCATGATGATGCTGTCGGTATGGCTCGAAATGGCGGTCACCGCAGGGTCGGTGAAGTCGTCGGCCGGGACATAGACCGCCTGGATCGCGGTCACCGAGGCCCCGGCGACCGAGGCGATCCGTTCCTGCAGGCCGGCCACTTCGGTCGCCAGGGTCGGCTGATAGCCGACGCGGGACGGCAGGCGCCCCAGCAGGCTCGAAACCTCGGCGCCCGCCTGGACGAAGCGGAAGATGTTGTCCATCAGCAGGAGCACGTTCTGGTGCTTCTTGTCGCGGAAATATTCGGCCACGGTCAGCGCCGTCATGGGCAGGCGCCAACGCGCCCCTGGCGGTTCGTTCATCTGGCCGTAGACCAGGACGGTGCGCTCGAGGACGCCCGAATCCCGCATTTCGGTCAGCAGCTCGTGACCTTCGCGCGAACGTTCGCCGATGCCGGCGAAGACGGAAATGCCCTGGTACTTCTCGACCATGGCGTGGATCAGTTCCATCACCAGCACGGTCTTGCCGACGCCGGCGCCGCCGAACATGGCCGCCTTGCCGCCCTGGGCGAGGGGGGCCAGGAGGTCGATCACCTTGATCCCGGTCTCGAACACGGCAGTGGTCGAGGTCTCGTCTTCGAGCGCGGGCGGCGGGTTGTGAATGCCGCGGCGGGGCACGTCGGAGCCGAGCGGCGCGCCATTGTCCCGCGCCTGGCCGAGGACGTCGAGCAGGCGGCCCAGCACGGCGTCGCCCACGGGAACCTCGATGGCACCGCCGGTCGCTACGACGGGCGTGCCGCGTGCGAGGCCGGCCGTCGCCTGAAGGGCGATGCCGCGCACGGTCTTGGCATCGATATGGGCATGGACTTCGAGCACCAGCGACTCGGGCCGGTCCCATTGCACGTTCAGCGCGCTGTTGATCGGCGGCAGGGCCGCCCCCTCGAACCGGACATCGATCACGGCCCCGCGAACGGAGACCACAAAGCCCTTGTACGTCGTGTCTTCCATGTCGAGTCCGGCGGACCTCCAGCAGAAACGGTCGGCGTGACCCGGGCAGGAGGTCACGAGCCGAAGTGTTCACCACTTCGGGCGCGGCGGGAAGACCGTGATGTCTCGTGGGATGTCTCGCCCGTCGCGTCTCCCAGTGGAACCGATGATCGGTAACGAAAGGGTTTATGGCCGGGCGGTTGCGGCAAAATGCCGTCGCCGCAGCAGCCTCAGCCGCGCTTGTAGATATTCTCGTAACGAATGATGTCGTCTTCGCCGAGGTAAGAGCCGGTCTGCACCTCGATCAGCTCGAGCTGGATGCGGCCGGGATTTTCCAGCCGGTGGTGCGATCCCAGCGGAATGTAGATCGATTGGTTCTCGGTCAGGATGCGAACCTTGTCATCAAGCACCACCTGAGCGGTGCCCTTCACGATGATCCAGTGCTCCGATCGGTGCAGATGGCTCTGCAGCGAGATCTTGGCGCCTGGCTTCAGGGTGATGCGCTTCACCTGGTGGCGTTCGCCGCTGTCGATGCCCTCATAAGTGCCCCAGGGACGATGCACCAGGCGATGCTCGGTCGCCTCGGAGCGCCGGCTCGATTCGAGGCCGCTGACCACCTGCTTCAGCTTCTCGGCATAACTGCGGGACATCACCAGGGTGGCGTCCCGCGTATGGGCCACGACGACGTCGTCGAGGCCCGCGACCACTGTCAGATGGTTCGGGGAATAGACCAGGCTGTCCTTGGCGTCCGCAAAGACGCCGTCGCCGATCGCGGCGCAGCCGTTCTCGTCCTTGGCCATGGCTTGGTGCAGGGCAGCCCAGGTGCCGACGTCCGACCAGTCGAAGCGGGCGGGCAGCACGACTGCCATGTCGGTCCGCTCCAGCACCGCATAATCGACGGAAATCTTGGGCGCGGCCTTAAAGCTCTCCCCGTCGAGCGCAATGAAGCCGAGGTCTTCGGTCGAGGTTGCCGTGGCCTTCTCGACCTGTTCGACGACGGCCGGCTCGAATTTCGCCAGTTCCGCCAGGAAGGTGCTGGCCCGGAAGGCGAAATTGCCGGAATTCCACAGCAGCCCGTCGGTGACGTAGCGCTCGGCTGTTTCGCGATCCGGCTTCTCGACGAAGGCGTCGACCTTGAGGACCGTGCCGCAGGCCATGGGCGCGCCGGGCCGGATATAGCCATAGCCGGTAGCCAGCTCGGTCGGCTTCAGGCCGAAGCAGACGATGAAATCCTGGCGCGCGGCCTCGGCGGCGGTCAGCACGTCGGCGCTGAAGGTGGCGCTGTCGGTGATGGCATGGTCGGCGGCGACCACCATCAGCACCGGGTCCTCATGGTCGCTCAACGCCTTGAAGGCGGCGGCGGCGATCGCCGGGCAGGAATCCCGGGCCGCGGGCTCGAGCAGGATGTCGGCCTCGACCGCGACCTGGCGCAACTGGTCGGCGATCACGAACCGATACGCACTGTTGGCGACGACGATCGGCTTGCCGAGGCCGGCCACCCGGGCGACGGCCTGCTGAAACATGCTGCGGTTGTTGCCCAGGTCGAGAAACTGCTTCGGATAGGAGCTGCGCGACGCCGGCCACAGCCTCGAACCGGAACCACCACATAGCACGACTGGAACTAGAACGGACATCGCCCCTCCGTTTGCCAGACTGTTGCTGGGACGAGCCCACTACTTTAGATGTTTGTAGCACGAACTCTGGCGAGATCCAGTGCCGGGCGGTCAGGTTCCCTGGGCTCGGTCCACGGCGGGCCGGTCAGGCGTCATCCCCGAACCGCCTCGGCGACGCTCTCGACAAAGGCGTCCCGCGTCCTGAAAGGGCGGGCCGCGCCGAGGTCGAAAATACTAGCGCGCCTCGGACTCAATCTTCGGCTGGTCGCCTGAACCCGCGGTGTCCTCTCCGGTCAATTTATCGAGCCAAATCCGGTAGACTCGGGCAGTCGGGTGCAGTTCCACCGCCTTGCGGGCGAATTCGGTGGCCTTGGCCGTGTCACCTGTTGCGACAAAAAGCTTGCTTCCTCGAAAATGAAAATCGGCGCTCTCGGCGAACATCGCCGCGCGGTCCAGGAATACAGCCTCGGCCGACCGGCTGAGCCCTTCTTTGAGGTAAGCCGTTGCCACTTCGCTAAAGTCGTGGAGGCTCGTTCCCAACAGTTTTTCAGCGCGGCCGATGAGCTCGCGGGCATGTTCCGACTTCAGGCGGTGCGCCAGCGTGACGTAATAGTGCGGCAGCTGGCGGCTCTTTTCCCGCACCAGTTCGATCAACGAACGACGGTCGAGCTCTCCCGCCATGAAGCGCCGAAACAACTCGGGCAGAGCGCCCATCCGATTCAGCCACATGATGGTGCTGTGCCCGACATTGGGCACCGGAATCCGCATGACGTTGTCGGGCAAGCGCTCCACGTGCTTCCGATCCAATTCGAATCGGGGATCGTAGGTCACCACCGCCCGGGCCGCCGAGGCGCAGTGACGCGCCGCATCGGCGAAATCGCCGTTCCAATCGCGCCTCTGCCCGGCCTCGACCCAACGGGTTTCCCAGGGCACCAGACGCGGATCAAGGGTGCTCTGGGGACTGAGCGCCAGGACCTCCGCATTGGGGACCAGCGCCGAGAAGGAGAGCGCGGCATACCCTCCCATGCTACCACCGTAGAGAACGACGCGCTCGAAACTCTGCAAGAACTCGATAAATCGAGGCGAGCGCAAGAACTGATGCAACTCACGACACCGGAACCAATCGGGCTGCGCCGGTTTGAAACCAAGAAGGGAGTAACCGCGCCGGGTAATAAAACTGGCGCCCCAAGCGGGAGAATTCTGGACCGCGCTGCCCCTCGCCTGCCCGAAAGGCGGAAAGACCATTACCAGTGTGGAGCCGCTCTCCACGAAATCGAGAAAATATGCGTCGTTCACGACCGACTGTCGCGCCCGGCTTCCATCACGGAGAAGCAATTCGTGGGGGAAGAGATCGGGGAATTGAGCCGCTCGAATTATTTCCGATTGCATACTCGCTAGACCAAAATCTTGAACCGTTTCCGCCTCGGGGCCGTGGACGTTCGACGGCGACTAGAAATGACAATCGCAAATTAGATATCGTTGCATTTTGACACACGGAAAAATCTGTAGCGGCAGCTTGTGCCCTATCGCCCAACGAGGGCGATCTTCGTTGTAGTATCTGGGGCAAGTTTCCATCTTTTCCGCCGCGCCGGCAAGCGCCAGGAACCAGTGCGCGTTCAGGCGCTCGCTCCGAAGCTGCCCATTGAGCGCCGCGATGACGGCGCTGCCAGCAGGCTTACTTGGACGCGAGATGAATTTCGAGCTCAGGCCGCCCCGGCAGCATCCCTTTCCAACATCACCACCACGCCTGCCGGTCGATCGCGGAACCGTGGATCGACCATCGCAATACGCGGATCTTACAGCCCGTCGCTGATTGGCCATGGTCACAGCGTCAGCGCTAACTCACGTATCCAAAATGCTGTTCTGGCAGAAATGTCCCCCCGCTTCTTCGCATCCATTTGGCCCTCGATCGCCGTCTCGCGGATGATGGACGGGTTTCGGACGAGCAATTGCAGGATATCGAACCAGCGATGCGGACAGTTCTCGACCAGGAAGCCATTCCGCCCGTCCCGCACCACATCGGTATAGGGCTCAACCTTGGAGAACACACCGACAGCCCCGAGGGAGGCCGCATCGTAGAACTTGATGATCGATTTTCCCCGGTTGTAGGCAGTGTCGAGTACAGGCGCGAGGCTGATGTGCGCGGGGTTTTCCCTGGTATATTGAACATACTCGGGCCATGGCATCGGCCTGATGGTCCTGATCGCTCGCTTGCCGTTTTCTGAATGTATTCTGAATCGCGTTATGATGGATATCTCGATATTCTCGTTGCGCTCGCCAAGCTTCTGCAGTTCCGGCATAATAAAACCTATGTCGTCCTTATGCGTATCAGTACCATGATACACAATTTTTATTTTATCTGTTTTAAGAAGATGATCGAGAGATTTCGGCTCCCTGAAATATGGTGGCTCCAAGAAACGGGTTTTCGAGGAGGAGTATTTCCGCATCAAGAAGGGTGACGTGGTAACGAAGACATCGCATAGCCGCAACATGAACTGAAAATCGAACAGCGCCGCCTCGGTCATGCGACGGCGGTAAGCTGCGGGCAGGCCGACGGTGTCGATCGCCGCGGCGACGTCGTCATCCATGATATAAATGATTTTGATGCCGTTTTTGGCATCGATCAGCCTCTTTGCCCATTTCGCCGTTATATAACGAGAGATGATTACGGCATCTCCAGACCTCAGCTCTATATTTCGGTCTATGCCATCGATTTCTTCGTCGTTTGTATCGATCAAAATGAAATTAATTACCTTCTTTTCGACGAGGCTTCTCAGCGGAGCCGTGACATAGAGCTCATCTGTTGGATGATTTTCGGGACGAACGAGAATGACCCGCCCATTGAACTTCCAGGGCCGTTGGGCAGCGGACGGCAGGACAATGTGCCGGTCGATCAATTTGTCGCTTGCGGTCTCATCCGACCTGATCTGCTGCTGGACCAGCCGGGCCGCGAGAGCGATCGTGTCGTGCGACAGCGGCGGCGCAGCTCTCCCCTCGGCCAAGTCGTCGAGGGCGCTCATCTGCAGGGAATCGATTTCGCCGTTGGCGCAAGCGCAGACCATTGTCCAGTCGCCATTCAACGGTTCGCATCTGATCGGCACAACTTCGCGGGTCTTGCCCCCGATTGTTGCGAGCATGGTCCTCTTCGCGCGCATCGCGGTACCGATCAGGCGCCTGAATCCCGTTGAATCATTGGCGAATTCACCGCGCGCGTAATCATGTCCCGCGACAATCTCAAGGGTCAGGTCGTCGGGCAGACCGCTGCCGCGGAAGGACATCGAGTCAGCGCCCGCCTTATTCATCGAGCGATGAAACTCGTGCGGCAGCCCATTGACATAGGCAGAAACCTCCTGCGCGGCCATGCGCCCCGGCAGGTCGAGCGACAAACCGCCGAGGCTGACCTGGGTGATTGCCAGCTCGTCGGTGGCATCATCCCCGGCGAGATTGTAGGTGGCTATGAATTCCCTTCGGGTTTCGGCCGGATTGGTCAGCCACAGGTGATACAGGCCAGGGCCGTGAGACCGGGGCACTTCAAGATCGAAGCGGCCGTCAGCGGTGATGGGCACTGCGCCCACTACTTCGCCGCGTCTCCACAACTGAGCGTGCCATGTCTTCGGAGCGCCTCTCACTTGCCCCTTGATCGCGCTAAAGGTCGAACAAACGGAGATATTCGACTCGACAACGATCAGCGGCAGCCTGGGTACGGCGGGGACATCGGAAGGCCGCCATACGCGATACGTCCGCCAGGGAACGACTTGCCCGTCGGCCAATTGGATCCCGATGTCCATTTGCGAGCGGCAAGGCACCCGCTCCAGCGGGATATTGCACTCGAAACCGACGATCTCGTATTGGCGAGAGGGCGCGGACACGCCCGTCCGAAGAATGTCTAGACGAGCCACATGCATCCGGCCGGCTATCCGAATGCTGACAGCCTTCGCCTCGGGGCAGCTCGACTGCAGGATCCAACCGCGTACCCGCATCGACGCCGAGGTCTGCACGGCTGAATCGGCGGGTTCCTCGATTTCACCGATGACTTTGGGGGGGGCCGTTCCCCCGCCCGAATTCCCTGCAAATTCGGCGATCTTCAGATGGCGCGCGATAGCACCTCTTTCCGAGAATGGAACAACGCCCCGGCCGCGCCTGTCGTCCAGCCCGATATCACATCCGTCAGCACCAACATTTTGTCGGATGATATAGCGCCTTGTCTTGTTGAGCCCGAATCCGGAGTAGCCACCTATTCCGTTCGATTCGCTGGACAGCGTTTCATCTTGCATGAAGACATGTGGTTTATAATTTTCCAGGAAACTTCTAACTATATTATCATTGAGGGCCCTGGTTACGCGGAAGCCCGGCCCAGAATTGAGGTCGGCAAGACACAATTTATAGACGAGAATGCCCTTCGCCTGGAGATCCCGCTCCACGGCGGCCCTGACGTCATCTGACAGATGGTTTCCCGTGGCAATGGATGGGTCTTCCAAGACCCAGACGTTGCCGCCGCCTTCATGGATCGATAACGCCAGGTCGCTGATTTTCCGGGCGGCAATATCGTTCGAGAAACTCGTGTGAATTACATATCTCATGACTGTGCTGAGAGGGTAATGACCTGACGGAAGGAGCCACACCGCCCCGTGCGGGGGCGGTGTGGCCATGCCGCCTCTCGGCGGGTTTGATGGAGTTGCGAGCAACATCGAACCCCGACCGGAGACGAACACGACCACGGAGAAGAAGGTAGCACGTCGCAAGCTCAGCCTGCTCGAATTGGCGGCCGATCTTGGCAATGGGTCCCCGGCCCGGGACCGGGCCAAGCTCCACTCCGCCAATCCGATTGAGCGCCGGAACGGCGAAATACAGCCTGCCTCTCACGGCAAAATGATCGAGGAGTCCCTGCCGGCTATCGTTACCGACAACCGCCACCTACACCACTCCACGGCACACGATCAACGCCGCCCAGTTTTCTGGGCTCACATCACGGCCTTCACCTTCACACCGTCCTCAGCAAGCTGGCACAATGATGTCGGAGGCTTCGGTGCGGCACTTGCCGGCAGGTTGTCGACCGGCAATCCGCCACCAAGTGGAGGATTGCCTCCATTAGTGGGCCAAGCTAACGCTGGTATCATGAATTGTCCCCTCGTGCGCGCCACTGCAGGATAGAGAACGTGCCTAACCCAAAACAGCTTCCGCCGCGCCGTCGTCGCACAACAGCTGCTCTGCCTCAGAATCAGGCCGGCCTGGACCGCATGGCGACTGAAGCCGAAAGTGACGCATCGCCTCGAGGCCAAGCCGGTAGTGGATCGCTGCGGGACCAGATGGTGGCGCTCACATCGCTGAATGAAGAGCTGATGATCGAGCTCAAATCAAAAGACGCGATCATTCGCCATCTTGAGGAATCCGTCTGCAGAAAGGACGAGGAAATCGAGACCTGCAGGAAAACGATCGATACTCTAAAGCAAATATTCGATGATATCGTCAAGAGTAACGAAGAGACAATAAGGGAGTTTGTTTCCAATCGCTCGGAGAAACCCGACGCTGCGGAAAATAGTATTGTGCAGAGGGAGGGTATTTCGATTCCGGATGGCCAATTGATTATGGAGTTGGCGCAAGTTAAATTCACAGTTAATAGCGATTGCAGAATCGAATCGACGGTGGACGGCACGATTCGTGCTCTCATGCTCGGCCGGCGGGGGCGTGCTCGGTGCCTGGTTCGGTGGCCGGATTGTAATAAAATCTTTATATACCTAAAGATAAACTCCAAAATAAACTCTGATATTCATCTTTATTATCGGATGGCCAAAACGATACGAGAGAAAAATCACACTGAGAGTGCGTCAAGTTTAAGGGGAAGAGTATTCTCGCTTATTCCGGGGGAAAATAAAATATCATTTGAATTAGAGCGGAGTCGCCTGCTAAATCATATTGATTTATCATTTGGTGAAATTAATTGTGAATATCTCATAGAGGATATCAGATTTATTTCTTTATATTAGAAAGCGGAATCTATATTCCATAATTTCGTCGGCAGTGTGTGGCCGTGAGATTTGGTCCTGATGTACAGGAACGGTAATTGGCTGACAGTGCCGCCTTGATGGGCAGGTTTTCGGGCTGCTTTCCGGGGCTTTGATGTTGGTGCTTTCGTCTCCTTCGGCAGACCATGGATGAAGGCCTTTTCAGGGGTTCTGCCGTTCATGCCCAGGCCTTCGTGAGGTCGCCTGGCGTTGTAGGCGACGAGGTATTCGTCGAGCGCGCCTTGCATCTCTTCGATGGTCTCGAACCAGGTCCGGCGGCCCTCGACGATGCCATTGGACTGCGGGCGTTTCACGCGGGTGCGCTGGTACTCGATGCTTTCGAGCTGGAGGAACAGTTCGAAGGGGGTGAACCGCCCCGGGTTTGCCGGAGGCTCCTACTCCTGAGAGGATGGAGCCATGACGAGCAAAACGACGAACAAGTTTTCCCCTGAGGAGCGCGAGCGAGCGGTCCGGCTGGTGTGGATCACGCGCACGAGCATCCGTCGCGCTGGCAGGCGATCGTGTCGATATCAGCGAAAATCGGCCGCTCGGCGCATTCGTTGAATGAGTGGGTCCGGAAGGCCGAGGTCACGCCGGCAAGAGGGCCGGCGTGACGTCGGATATGTCGGCGAGGCTGAGGGCCCTCGAACGCGAGAACCGCGAGCTGCGCCAGGCGAACGAGATCCTGCGCAAGGCATCGGCATATTTCGCTCTGGCGGAGCTCGACCGCCGGTCGAAGACATGATCGCTTTCATCGATGATCATCGCGCGGCGTATGGGGGCGAGCCGATCTGCAGGGGCCTGCCGATTGCCCCGTCGACGTATCATGCGCATGTCGCCCAACGACTTGACGCGTCTACGCAATCGATGCGGACAAGGCGAGACGCGGCCTTGAGGCCGGAGGTGGCTCGTGTCTTTGCCGAGAACTTCGAGGTCTATGGAGCGCGCAAGGTCTGGCGACAGATGGTACGCGAGGGTTTCGATGTCGCCCGCTGCACCGTCGAGCGACTGATGCAGGGTATGGGCCTACACGGCGAGATCCGCGGCAAGCCGATCCGGATCACCGTATCGCCGGGCGCCACCGTCACCACTTCGGGCGTGAAGGTGAAATTGGAGATCGAGACCGTCACCTCCGCCGCCTGGGCGGCGACGGGGGCCATGAGACAGAGCGAGAGGAGGGCAGCCGGTCGTCGCCGCGGTGCAGTTCGACGGTGGCGATGCCGAGGTACTTCCGCAGTTCCTCCGCCGGAACTTTCAGCGGCCCGGGAGCGGGCGCTTTGCCGGGCTTCGGCTGGGGGAAGGCGGTCGAGCGGGCGGTGTGGAAGGCGATATTGCCCTCGACCTCGGTCATCACCTGGTGGATACGGCCGTTCAGCACGGTAACCGAGCCGAAGCGGCACAGCGCGGCAAGCGCCTGGGCGGCGTCGGAGGTGCCCCGGCCCCCGGCCTCGTTCACCGTCCAGAGCGGGATGTGGCCCAGCACCACGACCGGGGTCGAGGACGACAGGCCGGCGAGATCGCCCTCCAGCCAGGCGAGCTGCTCGTCGCCCAAGTTGCCGAGGCCCCCGGCCTTCAAGTCGGCGACATTGTTGAGGCCGACGAAATGGATGCCGTTCTGTTCGAAACTGAACCAGCCGTTGCTCTTGGTACCCTTGCCGAAGCGGCTGAGATAGGCCTTGTCCTGGCCTTCGTCGATGAAATCATGATCGCCGGGGATGAAGAAGATGGGCAGGCCGATCTCGCCCAGGACCTGCGATGCGAGGTCGAATTCGGCGTCCTTGGAGAGATGGCTGACGTCGCCGGTGTGGACGACGAAGGCCGGCTTGACCGGCAGCGTCGCGATCCGCGCCACCGCCTCGCGCAGCGTGCCGAGGGAATCCGGATTGGCCGGCTTGTCGAAGCCGACATGGGTGTCGCTGATCTGGAGGAAGCTGAAGTCCTGCGCGGTGGTGGCGCCGGCGGCGGCGGAATGCAGGCCGACGGCGGTCGGAACGCCGGCTTGCAGGCTTCACAACAGGCCGGTGCCGGCCCGGCCCACGCATTCGAGGAGGCGGCGCCGGGGCGGGCCGGTGGGGTCTTGATCGGGTCGCGTCATGTCTCGCACCGGTTTGGCGCTGGCGGCATTGGCCGCACAGGGAGCGAGACCGGAGGCGGCGGCGACTTATTCCAGGCCGACGCGGAGATTTTTCGGAGGCGGCGCCGGGGCGGCCTTGCGCTGCCGCCCCGTCTTGTCGTTTCGTCCGTTCAGGTCGCGATGCGGAAGGCGAGGACCGGCAGGTCATCCATCTGCAGCATTTCCGCCTTGGCGGGGACGGGGCCGCGCGCGAAGAGGCGGCCGAGGTCTTCCGGCGTCGCCTTGGCGCCGAGGATGATCGCCTGGACGATCGGCCCCTCCTTCAGGCGGAGGTGGCCGTAGACATAGGGCGCGATCTTCTCGAAGCGCGGGTGGCAGGCGGGCGAGATGTTGTGGGTCGCGAAGAGGAGCGTGGCCTCCCCGCTCACCTCGGCTGGTGCCACGTTCCAACTGCCGCAATGCTCGCAGCAGCCGGTCGGCGGGAAGGTGTAACGCCCGCAGTCCTTGCAGGTGATCGCCCGGAAGACGCCCTTGGCGAGACCTTCATAATAAGAGCGCAGGGTGCTCGGCTGTTCGGCGATGTCGGGCATGTCAGACTCCCTCCAGCACGACCACGGTGCCGATCATGGCGTAGCCGTGGGTATGAATGACCGAGATTTCCGGCACCTTGGGGATCTGCCGGGCGCCTGCCTGGCCGCGCATCTGGAGCACGGCCTCGTAGGTGTCGGTGCCGGCGCTGGCACCCCAGGCGTGTCCGAAGGCGTGGCGTCCGCCGTGGGTCGACATCGGCCGGTCGCCGTCGAAGCGCAGACGCCCCTCCCGCGCCGCCTGGAGTCCCTTGCCGTGTTCGAGATAGCCGAGCGTCTCGGCGGTGCAGATGCTCGAGATATGCGAGCAGTCGTGGGTGTGCAGATAGCCGATGTCGGCGGCCTTGATGCCCGCCATGTCGAAGGCGGTATCGATCGCCCGCTTGTCGAATTCCCAATAGGTCGGGTCTTCGCCGTACCAGGGCAGGTCGCTGTAGCTGATGCCGAAGCCCTTCAAGCCCACGGGCTTCGACTTGCCGCCCTTGGCCAGGTCGGCGCGCGTGATGACCATGGCCGAGGCGCCGTCGGCGGTCGTCACCAGGCTGAGCAGCCGCGACGGCCAGGAGACGAAGGGGTTGTGCTTGTCGGACCGCCAGTAGTCGTAAGGATCGGCGAAGCCTTCCTTGCTGGCGCGGTCCTCCAGTTTCTCCTGGATGTTGGCCTTGGGATTCATCGAGCCGTGCAGGCGCCGCGTGCGGCAGAGCTCGAACATGCCGCGATCGAATTCTTCGATCGAGAGGCCGTATTTGCGGCAGTAGCCGAGCGCCACGAGGCCGTTGTAGGTCGAAAAGATGTCGTAGCCCTGCGGCACGCTATAGGCCTGGTTGACCGCCATGTCGGTCCACAGCCAAGTCTGCTGGTGGGAGATCGGCTCGCGCTCGTAGGGGCTGAAGCCCTTCACTTTCGTCCGCGTGGTCTCCAGCCCGTAGACCAGCGCCGTGTCGTAGACGCCGGCCGCGACCGACATCGCCGCCAGCACCGCGCCGACATTGGTGGTCGAACATTGCGCTTCGAAATGGACGCCGGCCTTGAACTGCGTGCCGGTCCACTTCGACAGTTGCGAATAGGTCCCCGGGATCTGCGAGCTGTGGACCATGGCGTTGCCGGCAAAGACGGCGTCGACGTCCTGCCCGCACAGGCCGGCGTCGTCGAGTGCTTCCTTGACGGCGCGGGCCGTCAATTCCTGGATGCTCAGTCCCTTGAGTTCCGGCGTCTCGAGAAGATCGCCGAAGCGCGAGCATCCGACGCCCGATATGACAATATTTTCCTTCAATCGATTTCGCATGAGCGTGCCTCCGTTATCGTTATGCCTCGCCGGGTGCGGGACTTGGGCGTCCGCGGAGGGCGAGGATCTTTCTTGGGCGACGTGCTTAGTCGTGGCGGCAGAGCCCAGCGATCGGCCTGCCACGGGCCACTGAAGCACAATGCGGCATGCGGGCCATATGACCTGCGTCAATGCGCGGTGCATCGCCAAGGGGTAGCGGGCCGGTGAGCAATGCTCTTCCGCGAGTGCGAAATCCGCAGTCGTTCGGGATTTCGGCGCTGGCGATGATGGGGCGGCATTCGACCGGAGGCCCGCCCATGATCATCAAGACCCGCCGCACCCTCGACTGGCGCGAACCCACGTGGCGGGTGCCGGCACCCGCCTTTTCGCCCTTGTCGTTCGGACGCCTGCGGCCGGATGCGGCGCTCGACGATTTCGCGGCGGCGCTGACGCGGGAGGATGTCTGGGGCCGCTTCGGGCGGCTGGTCGTGCCGGAACGGATCGCTCCGATGTTGGCGCCGGCCGGACCCGGGTTCCAGCCGATCGGGGCTTGGCGCGGCGGGGTGCTGGCCGGGGCGGCCCTGCTCGCCGATCTGGGCGGCGGCGCCTGTGAATATGCGGTCGTGGTGCGCTCCGACTTGCAGCGCCGCGGGATCGGCCTCGCCCTGACGCGGCGGGCGGCCGGGCGGGCCGTGGCGGCGGGGCAGGGCCGGCTGCTCGCCCATGTGCGGGCGGACAACGGACGTGCGCTCAGCCTGCTGCGCCGTTGCGGCTTCGCCCGGGACGGGGCGACGGGGGCGGAAATGACTTTCGTGCTGGGGCTGGAGGTGGGGCTGCACGGGTGAGCGGTGCTCAACCGCGCACGAAACTTCCCCGTTTGTCGCCGGCTCGCGTCCCCGCTCCGATGGGGCATGCGGCGCAGCGCCCGCAGGAGATCTCACATGTCGCCATCCGCCCTTCCGAAGCCGGCGTCCCGCCGCGGCCCGGCGCCGCTTCTCGTCATCGGGGCGGCGGCGGCGATCCTTTCGGTCAGCATGGGGATCCGCCAGAGCCTCGGCCTGTTCCTGCCGCCGATCGCGGCGGAGGGCGGTGCCACGGCGGGCGAATTCGGCTTTGCCCTCGCCGTGCAGAGCCTGGTCTGGGGCCTGGCGCAGCCGGTCGTCGGCGCGTTGGGCGACCGTTTCGGGGCGCGGCCGGTGGTGATCGGCTGCGCCCTCGTCTATGCCCTCGGCCTCGGTTTCCTCGCCTATGGGCCGCCGCTGGCCGGGCTCGGGGCAGGGGCCGGGCTGATGGTCGGCATCGGCATTGCGGGGACGGGTTTCGGCGTTCTCTTCGGTGCGGTCGCCCGGATCGTCTCGCCGGCCCGGCGGGTGCCGGTGCTGGGCGTCGTTTCAGCCGCAGGATCGCTGGCGACCCTGCTGATCGCCCCGCTCGGCCAGTACCTGATCGCAGGTCCGGGCTGGCGCACGGCGGCTGCCGTCTTCGCCCTCGTCGCCCTCGCCATGGTGGTGCTGGGCGTTCTCCTCGGCGGGCGGGGGGCGGCGGAAGCGGCGCCGGTGCGGGCCGTCCCGGTCCAGGGCATCGGCGCCGCCGTGGCCGAAGCGCTCCGCCATCCGGGCTTCCTCGCCATGACGGCGGCCTATTTCGCCTGCGGCTTCCAGCTCATGTATATCACCGTGCATCTGCCGGCTTTTCTCGCCTTCTGCGGCATCGCCCCCGTGGTCGGCGCCGATGCCCTCGGCCTGATCGGCCTCGGCAATGCCGTGGGTTCGCTGGTGGCCGGCTGGCTCGGCGCGCGCTTCAGCCAGAAGCGCCTGCTCGCCCTCGCCTATCTGCTCCGCACGCTGGCGATCGCCGGCTTCGTCGCTACGCCGGTGACGCCGCAGTCGGCCCTGGTCTTCGCCGCCGCCATGGGGCTGCTCTGGCTCGGCGTGGTGCCTCTGGTCAGCGGGCTGATCGTGCGCATGTTCGGCCTCGGCCATTTCAACACGCTGTTCGGCGTCGCCTTCCTCAGCCACCAATTGGGTGCCTTCGCCGGTTCCTGGGCGGGCGGTCTCAGCGTCGGCCTGACCGGGTCCTATGGCGCCGCCTGGGGCGCCATGCTGGCGATCGGCGCCGCCGCCTTCCTGCTGCAATGGACCATGGACGATCGTCCGCGGCCGGCGCATCAGGAGGCCGGCGGGGCGCTGCCCGCCCCCCTGTAACCTCAGGCGTCGGCGCCGAGCTCGGCCAGGAGCCAGGCGCGGAAGCGCTTGGCCTCCGGCCGCTCGAAGACATGTTCGGCGCCGGCCAGCCAATAGGCTTCGGCGATCGGCAGGGCCGGCCCCTCGACCGGCGCGAGGCGGCCGTCGGCCAGGAAATCGCTCAGCACCGGCAGCCGCCCCATGGCGACGCCGAGACCATGCGCCGCCGCGTCGGCGGCGAGCTGGATGGTGTCGACCCGCATCACCCGGACGTTGTCCGGCATGGCCTCGCCCCGGGCGGCGAACCAGGGACCCCAGTCGTCCCGGATCGAGGTCACCAGGATCAGCGGCAGGTGCTGTAGCAAGGCCCCCAGCGAGGCTGCGGGATGCGCCGCCAGCACGGCGGGAGCGGCGACCGGCTGCACCCTTTCCTGCACCAGGCGGATCCAGTTCTCGCCCGCGCGGGCGGCGGTGCCGCGGCGGATCGCCAGATCGACGCCCTCGAGCGGGAAATCGACATAGTGCTTGGCCGTGTCGAGATGGACCGCGATCTCGGGATGGGCTTCGGCGAAGCGGGGCAGGCGGGGCAGCAGCCAGCAATTGGCGAAACTGGGGGCGGCGCTGATCGCCAGGCTGCCGGTGGCGCGCCGGCCCGGCAGGCGCTCGGTCGCGGTCGCGATCAGGGCGAGGGCGGCGCGGATCTCCTCGCCATAGGCTTTGCCGGCGGGCCCCAGGATCAGGCCGCGTGCCGTCCGCTGGAAAAGCTCGGTACCGAGCCAGTCTTCCAGCGTCTGCACGGCGTGGCTGACCGCACTCGGCGTGACATTGGCTTCCTGCGCCGCTTCCTTGAAACTGCCGAGCCGCGCCGCCGCCTCGAACAGGCGGAGCGTGTTCAGCGGAGGAAGCCGGAAGGCCATGGGGGCGGCAGCCTCAGTCCGAACCGAAGAGGTCGCGGCTGAACACCTTGGCGTCGACGTCGGCGAGGTCCTTGGTCTTGCGGTTGGCGATGATCACGTCCGCCTCCGCCTTGAAGGCGGCGAGGTCGCGCACCACGCGGGAGCCGAAGAAGCGGTCCTCGTGCATCGCCGGCTCGTAGACGATCACCTCGATGCCCTTGGCCTTCACCCGCTTCATCACGCCCTGGACCGAGCTCTGGCGGAAATTGTCCGAGCCCGACTTCATGACCAGGCGGTAGATGCCGATCACCCTGGGCCGCCGGGCCAGGATCGCGTCGGCGATGAAATCCTTGCGCGTCCGGTTGGCGTCGACGATCGCCTGGATCAGGGTCTGCGGCACGTCCTTGTAGTTGGCCAGGAGCTGCTTGGTGTCCTTGGGCAGGCAATAGCCGCCGTAGCCGAAGGAGGGGTTGTTGTAGTGGCTGCCGATGCGGGGATCGAGGCCGACGCCGTCGATGATCTGGCGGGCATCGAGCCCGCGCGACAGGGCATAGGTGTCGAGCTCGTTGAAGAAGGCGACCCGCATGGCGAGATAGGTATTGGCGAAGAGCTTGATCGCCTCGGCCTCCGCACTGTCGGTGAACAGGGTCGGCACGTCCTTGGTGATGGCGCCTTGCTTCAGGAGCTCGGCGAAACGCTCCGCCCGGGCCGAGCGCTCGCCGACCACGATCCGGCTGGGGTGCAGGTTGTCGTAGAGCGCCTTGCCCTCGCGCAGGAATTCCGGCGAGAAGATCAGGTTCTGCGTGCCCATGGCGGCCGCCGTCGCCTTGGTGTAGCCGACCGGGATGGTCGACTTGATCACCATCACGGCCTCGGGCGCCACCGCCTTCACCTTCTCGATCACCGCCTCGACCGAGCGCGTGTCGAAGCGGTTGGTGTCGGGATCGTAATTGGTCGGCGTCGAGATGATCACATAGTCGGCGCCGCGATAGGCTTCCTCGGGCACCGTGGTGGCGCGGAAGTTCAGGTCTTTCCGCTTCAGGAAGGCTTCGCATTCGGGATCGGCGATGGGCGAGACGCCGGCATTCACCTGGGCCACTTTCTCGGCCACCACATCGAGCGCCACCACCTCGTTGTGCTGCGCCAGGAGCAGCGCATTCGACAGCCCGACATAGCCGAGACCCGCAACCGCGATCTTCATCTCACCCTCGCTCCACCCTCTGGCCCCACGGCCGCGCCTGTCCTCGCATATGCCGGGGGTCGTGCCAAGTGCGATGGGCGCGGGTGTGTTCTGCCGGCGACTTCGTTGCCCGCAACTTCGTTGATTGTCTCGAAAACCCGAAAAACATTATTGCCCTGCACGACGGTTGTCTTGGTGCACTGCCATATGCTGCACTGGCGTTACAGGGGCTTGGACGGGATCGGGGTGGCAGATGGAGCCGGTTGAGGAGGTCGTCAAGCAGCATCCGCGGCTCGAATTGCGCGGCATCACGAAATCCTTTCCGGGCGTCAAAGCCAATTCGGACGTCTCCTTCAAGGTGCAGCCGGGCGAGATCCACGCCCTGCTGGGCGAGAACGGCGCCGGCAAGAGCACGCTGGTCAAGCAGATCTACGGCATCCTGAAGCCGGATGCGGGCGACATTTCCTGGGACGGGCGCGAGGTCGACGTGCCCAGCCCCCATGCCGCCCGGGCACTCGGCATCGGCATGGTGTTCCAGCATTTCTCGCTTTTCGAGGCGATGACGGTGCTCGAGAACGTCGCCCTCGGCATGGACGATCCGGGCAGCGACCGGGCGGCCCTGGCGGCGCGGATCCGCCTCGTTTCCGACTCCTACGGCCTGCCGCTCGATCCTGCGCGGGAAGTCCATACGCTCTCGGTCGGCGAGCGGCAGCGGATCGAGATCGTGCGCTGCCTGCTGCAATCGCCGCGCCTTCTGGTGATGGACGAGCCGACCTCCGTGCTGACCCCGCAGGAAGTCAATCGCCTGTTCGAGACCCTGCGCAAGCTGAGCGCCGAGGGCTGCTCGATCCTCTACATTTCGCACAAGCTGAACGAGATCAAGGAACTCTGCGACCACGCCACCATCCTCCGGGGCGGCAAGGTGGTGGCCGAATGCACGCCGGCGGAAGAAACCGCGCGCAGCATGGCGCAGCTCATGATCGGTGCCGAATTCCGCAGCGTCGCCAGGCGCGAGGCGGTCGAGAACACGGGGCCGCTCCGGCTCGAGCTGAAGACTCTCTCCATGGCGCCGGAAGTTGCCCATGGCGTGCCGCTGAAATCGATCAATCTCGCCCTCAAGGCGGGCGAGATCCTGGGCATCGCGGGCGTCGCCGGCAACGGCCAGGGCGACCTCCTGGCCGCCATCGCGGGCGAGCGCCGGGCGGTCGACGCCGGCGCCGTCATGATCGACGGCAAGCCGGTCGGCAAGCTCGGCCCCGCCGGCCGGCGCAAGCTCGGCCTCTGTACCGTGCCGGAGGAACGCAACGGCCATGGTGCCGTGCCGGACATGTCGCTGACCGACAATGCCATGCTGTCCGGTCACAAGCGCATGGGCTTCCTCAAGGGCGGCTTCCTCGACACGGCCAAGGCGCGCAGTTTCGCCGCCGAGGTGATCAAGCGTTTCGACGTGCGCACCCCGGGCACCGAGACGACGGCGGGCAGCCTCTCCGGCGGCAACCTGCAGAAATTCATCGTCGGGCGCGAAATCCTCCAGAAGCCGGAAATCCTGGTGGTGGCGCAGCCGACCTGGGGCGTCGATGCCGCCGCGGCGGCGACCATCCAGCAGGCCCTGGTCGACCTCGCCGCGACCGGCAGCGCCATCCTGGTGATCTCCCAGGATCTCGACGAGCTATTGACGCTCAGCGACCGCATCGCCGTCATCAATGCCGGCAGCCTGTCCGAGGCCATGCCGACCGCCACCGTCTCGGTCGAGGAAATCGGCCTCCTGATGGGCGGCATCCACGGCACGCCGGAAAAGGGAGCTGCGTAATGGCCCTGAAGATCGAGGCGCGCCGACAGATTTCGACGCGCATGCTCTATCTGACCCCCTTCATCGCCGTGGGCGCCACGGTGGTGGCGGGCTTCTTCCTGTTCCTCGCCCTCGGCGTCGATCCGCTCGACTCGCTCTATTATTTCTTCGTCTCGCCGGTCGAGACGCTGAACGGGCTCGCGGAACTCGGGGTCAAAGCGGCGCCGCTGATCATGATCGCGGTCGGCCTCGCCCTCGGCTACCGGGCCAATATCTGGAACATCGGGGCGGAGGGGCAGCTCACCGTCGGTGCCGTCTGCGGCGGCGCGGTGGCGCTCGCCTTCTGGAACGACGAGGGGATCTACATCCTGCCCCTGATGGCCTTCGCCGGCATCCTCGGCGGGGCCGCCTATGCCGCGATCCCGGCCTTCCTGAAGACCCGCTTCAACGTGAACGAGATCCTGACCAGCCTGATGCTGACCTATGTCGCCACGCTGTTCCTGGCCGTGCTCGTGTTCGGACCGCTCAAAGATCCGGAAGGTTACAACTTCCCGCAGTCCCGCATGTTCTCGGACTCGGCCATCCTGCCGATCATCCTCGAAGAGACGCGGCTGCATCTGGGCTTCCTGGTGGCGCTTGCGATCGCGGTGGCGGGCTGGGTGCTGCTGTCCCGATCGATCATCGGCTTCCAGATCCGGACGCTGGGCTCCGCCCCGGCGGCGGCGCGCTATGCCGGCTTCGACCGGACCCGGCTCACCTGGTTCTGCCTGCTGCTGACCGGCGGTCTCGCCGGTCTCGCCGGCACCTTCGAGGTGGCGGGGCCGATCGGCCAGCTCGTGCCCAATATCTCGCCCGGCTATGGCTTCACCGCGATCATCGTCGCTTTTCTCGGCCGGCTGCATCCGCTCGGCATCATCGCCTCGGGCTTCCTGATGGCGCTGTCCTATCTGGGCGGCGAGAACGCGCAGATTACGGTCGGCCTGCCCCAGGCGGTGACCGGCGTGTTCCAGGGCCTGCTGCTGTTCTTCCTGCTCGCCTCGGACTTCCTGGTGCGCTACCGCGTGCGCTCGGTGAAACCTCTCGCGGAAGGGGTGTGAGCCATGACCTTCGACGCTCTCCTGCCCATGCTGCTGACCGTCATCACGGCGGCGACACCGCTGCTGCTGGCCTCGATCGGCGAGCTGGTGACCGAGAAATCCGGCGTCCTCAACCTCGGGGTCGAGGGCATGATGCTGGCGGGCGCCGTGATCGGCTTCGCCACCACTGTCGGCACCGGCTCGGCCTTCCTCGGCATCGTCGCGGCGGGCATCGCGGGCATGGTGATGGCCTTCGCCTTCGGCGTGCTGACGCTCACCCTGATGGCCAATCAGGTGGCGACGGGCCTGGCGCTCACCATCTTTGGCATCGGCCTCTCCTCCCTGATCGGCGCGTCCTATGTCGGCGTGCCGGTCGAGAAACTGGCCAAGATCGAGATCCCGGGCCTCTCCGCCATTCCGGTGCTCGGCCCGCTCCTGTTCGATCACGACCCCTTGGTCTATCTCTCGGTCGCCATCACGGTCGCGGTCGCCTGGTTCATGAAGCGGACGCGGGGCGGGCTCATTCTCCGCGCGGTCGGCGAATCCGATCTCTCGGCCCATTCGATCGGCTATGACGTGATCAAGGTCCGCTATATGGCGGTCCTGTTCGGCGGCTTCACCTCGGGGCTGGCCGGCGCCTATCTGTCGCTCTCCTATACGCCGATGTGGGTCGAGGGCATGACGGCGGGGCGCGGCTGGATCGCGCTCGCCCTGGTCGCCTTCGCCTCGTGGCGGCCGTGGCGTGTCTTCGGCGGCGCCTATATCTTCGGCGGCGTGACCATCCTGCAGCTCTATCTCCAGGGCGCCGGCGGCATCGGGATCCCGGCCCAGGTGATGAACATGCTGCCCTATCTCGCCACCATCATCGTGCTCACCGTGATCTCGGCCGGCCCCTGGCGGGGGCGGCTGGATGCCCCGGCCTGCCTCGGCAAGCCGTTCCGGCCGGCGAGCTGACCCTTTTCACCCTCCGATCCATGCGCTGGAGTTCGAGATGATCAGACCAATCGACCGCCGTACCTTCCTCGCCGGCAGCGCCGCCGCCGGCCTGACCCTGGCGTCCGGGCCGTTCCGCGGGGCGAGTGCCGCCGACCCCCTGAAGATCGGCTTCATCTATGTCGGCCCGGTCGGCGACTTCGGCTGGACCCATGGCCACGACATGGGCCGCAAGGCGGTCGAAGCCAAGTTCGGCGACGCGGTGAAGACCACCTATGTCGAGAACGTGGCGGAAGGCCCCGATGCCGAGCGCGTGATCCGCAAGCTGGCGGCCGACGGCAACAAGATGATCTTCACCACGTCCTTCGGCTACATGGAGGCGACGCTGAAGGTTGCCAAGCAGTTCCCGAAGGTCTATTTCGAGCATGCGACCGGCTTCAAGACCGCGCCCAACGTCTCGGTCTACAATTCGCGCTTCTACCAGGGCCGCGCCGTCGTCGGCCATATCGCCGGTTCGCTGACCAAGACCGGCAAGATCGGCTATATCGCCTCGGTGCCGATCCCCGAGGTGGTGATGGGCATCAACGCGACCGCGATCGCCGCCCGCAAGGTGCGCCCCGACGCCGAAGTGAAGGTGGTGTGGATCAATTCCTGGTACGACCCGGGCAAGGAAGGCGATGCCGCCAAGGCCCTGATCGACCAGGGCGTCGACATCATGACCCAGCACACCGACAGCCCGGCGCCGCTCCAGATCGCCGAACAGCGCGGCATCCTCGGCTTCGGCCAGGCCTCCGACATGAAGGCCTATGCCCCCAAGGCCCAGCTCTCCGCCATCGTCGACGTCTGGGCGCCCTATTATATCCAGCGCGTCCAGGACGTGATCGACGGCAAGTGGACCTCGAAGGACACCTGGGACGGGCTGAAGGAAGGCACCCTCGAAATGGCGCCTTACGGCGATGCCGTGCCGGAAGCGCTGCGTGCCGAAGCCGACAAGATCAAGGCCGGCATCATCGACGGCACCTACGACTGTTTCGCCGGCCCGATCAAGGACCAGGCGGGCGAGCTCAAGGTGGCCGAGGGCAAGAGCCTGGCCGACGGCGACCTGCTCGGCATGAAGTGGTACGTCGAGGGCGTCTCGGCGTAATTCCGCCCGTCCCTCGCCCCGGCTCTTCCCCCCTCGCGGGGGGACGACGGGGCGAGGCGGCGGCTCCGACCTCGGGAAATCCATCATGACCGACAAACGCGCCCTGCGCGGTCGCCTGCTCGACTTCATTGCCGATCCGGCCGTGGCCGGCCAGGAAGCCGTGCGTTACATCGAGGACGGCATCCTGGTGATGGAAGGCGGCCACATCGTGGCGCGCGGCACGGCGGCCGAACTGCTGCCGGCGCTGGGCGGCGTGCCGCTCGACGATTGGGGCGGCCGGCTGATCGTGCCGGGCTTCATCGATCTCCACATCCACTATCCCCAGAGCCGGGTGATCGCCGCCTTCGGCACCCAGCTCATGGACTGGCTGGAACGCTATACATTCCCCGAGGAATCGCGCCTGGCCGATCCCGCGGTGGCGACGGCGATGGCTTCCTTCTTCCTCGACGAGCTGCTCTCCAACGGCACCACCACGGCGGTGGTCTATGGCACCGTCCATGCAGCCGCGACCGATGCCTTCTTCGCCGAGAGCGAGCGGCGCAACACCCGCATGATCGCCGGCAAGTCGATGATGGACCGGAACGCGCCGCCCTGGCTGATGGACACGGCCCAGGGCTCCTACGACGCGGTGACAGACCTGATCGGGCGCTGGCACGGGCGCGGGCGTCAGCTCTATGCCGTCACGCCGCGCTTTGCCGTCACCTCGACCGACGAACAGCTCGAGGCCGCCGCCGCCCTGCTGGCCGAGCATCCGAGCGTCTTCCTGCAGACCCATCTGTCGGAGAACGACAAGGAGATCGCCCTCGTCCGCGAAATCTACCCCTGGGCGCGCAACTATGCCGATGTCTACCGGCATTTCGGCCTGATGGGGCCGCGTTCGCTGTTCGGCCATTCGATCCATCTCGACGACGAAGAGATCGAAATGCTGGCCGAGAGCGGTTCGGCCGCCGTGTTCTGCCCGACCTCGAACACTTTCCTCGGCTCCGGCCTGTTCGACCGCGAGCGGCTGGCGGCGGGCGGGGTTTCGATCGGCCTCGCCACCGATGTCGGCGGCGGCACTTCCTATTCCATGCTGGAGACCGCGGGCGAGGCCTATAAGGTGCTGCAACTGCGGCGCCAGACCTTGCGCCCCTTCGACGCCTTCCACATGCTGACCCGGGGCAATGCCGGGGTGCTGGGCCTCGGCCATCTGATCGGCTCCTTCGACGTCGGCTCGGAAGCCGACGTCGCAGTGCTGGACGCCCGCGCCACCCCGGCCATGGCACACCGCATGACCGCGGTCGAGGGCGATCTCGAGCAGGAACTTTTCGTCCTGATGATCATGGGCGACGACCGTTCGGTCGCCGCCACCTATGTCGCGGGCGAGCCCGCCCGACGCCTCGGCCTGGCCTGAGCGGCGGGGGCACATCCGCTTTATCCCGCTGCTGAACGGGGTTATCCTTTCCGCGTGTGCCGGTGAATGATCTTCCCGCATGTGGGGGTGGTGGTCGCCTCGGCGCCAACCGAAGGAGAAGGGCCATGAGCCTGGTTGCCTTGGGGCGGGAACATGCCGCCAGTCGGCTGCCTCCGCCGAATTTCAACTTCACCACCCTGGTCACCAAGGGGCTGCCGGGCGTCCCGCCGCCGCCGCCGCCCGCCGCCGCGACGGTGCCGGGGGCGGACAGCGCGCTCGACGCGCTGACCAAATATATCCCGGTCGAGACGGTGACCCTCTATGTCGCCGCCGTCTCGGCCCAGCCGGCGCTGCAGAGCATGGTCTCCTGGGCCACGGCCGGCCTGCTCTATGTGATCTTCGGGGTGTTGACGCCGGTCATCCTGTGGCTGGTGGCGGCCAGGGCGCAGCGCGCCGCCGGCCTGACGCCGACGCTGCCCCTGTGGCGCATGTTCGCGGCGACCGTCGCCTATTTCGTCTGGGGCCTGTCGGTACCGGGCCTCATCGAAGGCGACGCCGCCCGGGTCGTCGCCGCCTTCGGCGCGGTGCTGGTCTCCACTCTTCTGTCGCTGGTCGAAGGGGTGTTGCCTAAGCCGCAATGAGTTCGAAACGGTCGACGTCGACCAGTCCGTGGTCGGTGATCTTCAGGTGGGGGATCACCGGCAGCGGCAGGAAGGCGAGCTGGAGGAAAGGCTCCGGCAGCGGGCAGCCCAGCTCGCGGATGACGGCGCGAAGGGCGACCAGATCGGAACGCACGCCCTCGAAGGGCTTCAGCGAGATGAGACCGGCCATGGGCAGGGCCAGTTCGCCCACCACGCGGCCGTCCGCCACCGCGACGAAACCGCCACCGATTTCGATCAGGCGATTGACCGCCAGGGCCATTTCGGCGTCGTCCTTGCCGACCACGCAGACGTTGTGGCTGTCGTGGCCGACCGAGGAGGCGAGCGCGCCGCGCGCCAGGCCGAAGCCCTTCACGAAACCGCGGCCGATGTTGCGGTTCTTGCCGTGGCGGGCGACGACGCAGACCTTGAGCACGTCGTTGGCGGGATCGGGCAGGCGTTCGCCGTTACGGTAGGGCAGGGTCATGGTCAGGTGCTCGGTCACCACGCTGCCGACCGAAATGCCGATCACCGGGCCTGTCGGCGCACTCGCCTTGACCACGAAATCGCCGGCCGAAACCGGCGCCAGCTTCATCGAATCGAGGCCGATCGGCGCCGGCAGGCGGCGGTTCTCGAACAGCGCCGGGGTGACGATGCGGCCGGCCGAGATCACGCCGTGCACGGCGCAGGTCTCGAGATCGTCGAGCAGCACGATGTCGGCCCGGCGGCCGGGCGCGATGATGCCGCGGTCGCGCAGCCCGAAGCTCTGCGCCGCCGACCAGGAAGCGGCGCGATAGGCATGCGCCAGCGGCACGCCCTGGGCGATCGCCGTGCGCACCAGATGGTCGACATGGCCTTCCTCGTGGATGTCGAGGGGGTTGCGGTCGTCGGTGCAGAAGGAGACGAAGGAGGACGTATCGGCCGTGATCAGCGGGCTCAGGGTCTTCACGTCCTTGCACACGGTGCCTTCGCGCACCAGCACCTGCATGCCCTTGCGCAGCTTCTCGAGCCCTTCCGGCAGGGAGGTGGTCTCGTGGCAGTTGCGGATGCCACAGGAGAGATAGGCATTGAGGTCACGGCCGGAGACCATGGGCGCGTGACCGTCGATGTGGCAGCCCTCGAAGGCGGCGAGCTTGGCCAGCACGTCCGGATCCTTGTAGAGGATGCCGGGCACATTCATGAATTCGGCAAGCCCGATCGAATGTTTGTGCCCCTTGTAACGCACCAGATCATCGGCGGTCAGGGTGGCGCCCGCGGTCTCCAGTTTGGTCGCCGGCACGCAGGAGGAGAGCTGGACCTTGAGGTCGAGCACGGTACCGGCGGCCGCCTCCAGGAAATAGTCGAGGCCCTGGGTGCCCAGCACGTTGCAGATCTCGTGCGGGTCGCAGATCGCCGTGGTGGTGCCGCGCGGCAGCACGCAGCGGTCGAATTCGCCGGGGCTGACCAGGCTGCTCTCGACATGGACGTGGGTGTCGATGAAGCCGGGCACGCAGGTCAGGTTCCGCCCGTCGATCTCCACCTTGCCACGGTAGCCTTCGTAGGTGCCGACGATGCGGTCGCCGCAGATGGCGATGTCGCCCTCCGCCACTTCGGCGGTGGCGACATTGAGGAAGCGGGTGTTGCGGATGACGATATCCGCCTCCATCCGGCCGAGCGCCTGGTCGATCATCCGTTCGAGGAAGCTCGTATCGTAGTTCGCCATGGCCTTGTCCTCGAAACCGCTACTGAAGCCCCAGTCTACGCGCTTACCCGCGCGCCGTCATTTCGTGCCGAACAGGCGGTCGCCGGCATCGCCGAGGCCGGGCACGATATAGCCGTGGTCGTTCAGGCATTCGTCGATCGCGGCGGTATAGACCGGCACGTCCGGATGGGCCGCGCGCAGATGGGCGACGCCCTCGGGGGCGGAGAGCAGGCTGACGAATTTGATCGAGGTGCAGCCGGCGTCCTTCACCTTCTGCACCGCGGCCACGGCGGAATTGCCGGTCGCCAGCATGGGGTCGAGCACGATCGCCAGGCGCTCGCCGATGTCGCGCGGCAGCTTCATGAAATATTCGACCGCCTGCAGCGTTTTCGGGTCGCGGTAGAGGCCGACATGGCCGACGCGGGCGGCCGGCAGGATGTCCAACATGCCCGAGAGCAGGCCCTCGCCCGCGCGCAGCACCGAGACTAGGCAGAGCTTCTTGCCCGCGAGCTGCGGCATCATGCAGGTCTTGATCGGGGTTTCGATTTCGACCAGTTCGGTCGGCACGTCGCGCACCACCTCATAGGCGAGCAACATGCCGATCTCGCCCAGCAGGCGGCGAAAGCCGAGGGTCGACGTCTCGCGCCGGCGCATGATCGTCAGCTTGTGCTGGACCAGCGGATGGTCGACCACGATCACACCCGGATCGCCCTTGAAACCCGTCATCAGAACCCTCGGCATCGTCGATAGTGAGTCGGCATTACAGCACTCGGCCATATCTTCGCCAAGTTCGCGCCGCCAGCTTCGTGCCCGTGCATCGCGGGCGGGGTGGGGGACTCCGTCCCATGTGACGGGGAAATCGCCGATGCGGTCGGCGAGGCGCAGAAGAACCTGCGGAAGGACATCTACCGCGGCCCGAAATAATGAGGGGCGGCCGGGTGTCCCCGCCGCCCCTCAAATCATGTGCGCCCGATTACGAGGCGGCGGCGAGCTGGGCGCCGGCGCGTTCTTCCTTGATCTCCTCGGCGAGGAGGAAGGCGAGTTCCAGCGCCTGCGAGGCGTTGAGGCGCGGGTCGCAGGCGGTCCGGTAGTAGTCGGCCAGCTGGTCGTCCGCGATCTCGACGGCGCCGCCAATGCATTCGGTGACGTTCTGGCCGGTCATTTCCAGGTGGATGCCGCCGGCATAGGTGCCTTCGGCCTCATGCACCGCGAAGAAGCCGCGCACTTCGGCCAGGATGCGGTCGAAGGGACGGGTCTTGTAGCCGCTCGCCGACTTGATCGTGTTGCCGTGCATGGGATCGCAGGACCACACGACCTTGCGGCCCTCGCGCTTCACCGCGCGCACCAGGGCGGGCAGCTTGCGCTCGATCTGATCGTGGCCCATGCGGGTGATCAGGGTGAGCCGGCCCGGCTCGTCCGCCGGGTTCAGGGCGTCGATCAGCTTCAGAAGGTCGGCCGGCTCCATGCCCGGGCCGACCTTGCAGCCGATCGGGTTGCGGATGCCGCGCATGAATTCGACATGGGCGCCGTCGAGGTCGCGCGTCCGCTCGCCGATCCACAGCATATGGGCCGAGGTGTCGTACCAGCCGCCCTGCACCGAATCCTCGCGCGTCATCGCCTGCTCGTAGCCGAGCAGCAGCGCCTCGTGGCTGGTGTAGAAATCGGTCTGGCGCAGCGCCGGCGTAGTCTCGCCGGTGACGCCGCAGGCGCGCATGAAGTTGAGCGATTCCTCGATCCGCTGGGCGATGTCGCGGTAACGCTCCATCGCCGGGCCGGAGACGAAGCCCATGTTCCAGCGGTTCACCTGGCTCAGCTCGGCATAGCCGCCCTGGGCGAAGGCGCGCAGCAGATTGAGCGTCGCCGCCGACTGGCCATAGGCCTGCAACAGGCGGGACGGATCGGGCACGCGCGCTTCGGCGGTGAATTCGGGTCCGTTGATGTTGTCGCCCCGGTAGGACGGCAGCTCGACGCCGCCGATGGTCTCGGTCGGGGCCGAACGCGGCTTGGCGAACTGGCCGGCGATGCGGCCGACCTTCACCACCGGGCAGGAGGCGGCATAGGTCAGCACCACGGCCATCTGCAGGATGACGCGGAACATGTCGCGGATATTGTTCGGGTGGAATTCCGAGAAGCTCTCGGCGCAGTCACCGCCCTGGAGCAGGAAAGCCCGCCCCTGCGCAACCTCGCCCAGCGACTTCTTCAGGTTCCGTGCCTCGCCCGCAAAGACCAGCGGCGGATAGGAGCGCAGCTTCTCCTCGACCGCGGCGATCGCTGCGGGATCGGGATATTCCGGCACCTGCTTGATCGGCAGGTTGCGCCAGCTGTCGGGGCTCCAAGGTTTGCCCATGGCTCTGTTCCACACCTAGGGGGTCA
>Ga0265297_10003399_pt1 | contig 28883 bp, 55 predicted proteins | sample Munlanlwell13791_FD_192502 | JGI IMG/M metagenome (GOLD analysis project Ga0265297, IMG submission 192502) | Leachate microbial communities from a municipal landfill in Southern Ontario, Canada - Leachate well 137-91 | ecosystem: Engineered > Solid waste > Landfill > Unclassified | place...
AGACACCCTTTATCGTATTAAGGAGTCTGGACATCGTGGCCATATCGTCGAATACAACGAGAACGGCACCGTAACGATTGCTGTCTCTGGTGAGTTCAATGCCGTTATATTCGACAGGAACGTATTTGGTGTAAATCCAGAGAATATAGAGGAATGCGAATTGCCTACAGAAGATGAGCGAGTGGGTACGATGTTGACAGAAAAGTCCGATATCGACGAATTTGTGTATGCTGTATGGTTCGACTTAAACTAGGAAAATAGGCAAAGCTTCGTAGTGGATATGATGGATATGGAAATTTGGAGAGGAAAATATTAACGCGAGTGAGTTAATCCGTCTCTGATGGAGAGGAAAATACTAACGGAAGAAACATGATAAAAGGAAGAAGGGAAAAGGCGAGCTTTTTCTGGTTCTCGAAGGTATCTTCCGTGCGTTCCGTTGCACTCTTTGATTAATCTTCCTTTACTATTCTTTTACCTCTTCGAGCCCCACGGAAACTAAAGGAAGAGCTCCCAGATACATCCGGAGAACAGCTGGCCTCACCACCCGAATGTTCATTAACCTTCTAGAGTAATTTAACCAACCTCCTATAGAGTTATTTGACCTCTAACTTACCTAACTTTTCAATCTTATCTCGTTTACCTAAATCACCCAATTTAAAATGCATATTGCCTACGATTAACAATGTATATTGCTTATGCTACAATAGGTTGTTCATGGCAGCCGCTTTTAAGTGGTAGTTGAGCCTTGACGAGCTACTAGTCCGCCGTCGAGACGACATACGATGGCCATTGAACCGACTCAACTGGACGAGGGAATTTGAAAGCAAGGGGACACTTCCATGTGCCCACAAGCCAGCAACTCCCAACTCCAGTTGAGCATTGCTTTTAAGCATTATGGAAAATTATTTATAAGGAGATGGACGTGAATGGATTTCGAGGACGATTTCAAGGTAGCCGTTCGCGCTATGGCTCATTATGCCGTTCTCATGTCTCGTTGTAGCGAAATTGAAGAACAGCTATTCTACAAAGATGACGCTCATCTAGAAGCTCAATTTGAAGAAACGCTCGAAGAGCTTCTAGATGAGCGTGAATACATTGATTTCATCTTGCGGAACAGAGACCAGATGGACAATTAATTCATAAAAAATATCGCATCCCAGCAAATTCTCAATATTTGAAAAATTTTCATAATAGTTGAGAACGATATTCTAAACTACGTCGCGTAATTAAATAACAACATCACTTGTGCTATAATTCTTCGATTTTTACTCTGTTTCTCACTCTAAGGAAGGCACGATGTACTATTTCATGTTTCATGGTGTAAGTTGTAGTTGTGACACGATCAGCGAACTTCAAGATGCGTTCGAGCGTACCGCAAGCGATGTTGTTATCGGCTTGAAGAAGTCAGATCCAATCTGGGTCGGCGGAGCAGGTGACGACTTGAATTTGGCTATCGAGCGTATCGAGAAGGCGGGTCGGACCAAGCAGCCGAAATCGGCGAAATCGGCCCCGAGGCATGTCAATAAGCCGACTACCGAGATCAAGGATTTGCCGTACATCAAGGGCGGCGTCACGTGGGCTGTCGCTCACTTGTGGGCCAAGAGGTTGAAGAGGACCGACATCAACCAGCTTCGGTGCGACCTGTACGCTCGGAAGCAGTTGGGCAAGTAGTTTCCTCTTTGGAAATGGCTATCGAGGCTTTCTTGGCCTCGATAGCCATCATCGTTTCGTGGGAATGAAAGTTGCACAAGGGAATGTCATTGATGACTATGACCGCCTTAGAAGGGCAGTAGACCGGTCTTCCCGCTGGATCTAGACGTATTTCTCGTTTACAGTACGATCCAATTATGGCCTTGGAGATTTGCACTTTCATTAGCATCCCTTATGTTAATTTTCCAACATGGAAATTTAACATACATTCTTGGGATTACTTCTGCCGCTGGTCGCGTTGCACTTCCTGCCATAGGGCATCTATCTTGGCGTTGCGTATATCCCTTTTCTCACGCCAATCAGGTGGGTCTGGTTGCAAGATGGCTTTATAGAATTCGCGCCAAATTTCGCGAATGAGCCAAAAAGGCAGTAGAAAATAGCGGTAGTTCATAATAGGTTTCCAGCTTGGAAATTAAACAAGCTTATCGAGGAGTGTCTGGTCGTGTCCAGTCTTGGCACGCCCCAGTTCGTCACGTCCAGTCCAAACTCGTCTTGTCTTGTATTATCGTGATTTATTCTGACACGCCGATACAAAGAACGTAGTTATTGCACAGATAACGATAATACCAATACAAATGATTTCAAAAGACCAAATCAAAAACCACTTGCTGGTATAGAACGCAATTCTGTATTTGTTGAGGGTCATAAAAACTAGTCTTGTCAAGTCCTATCAAGGTCAGTCATGGCACGTTCAGATGCGACATGTCGAGCATCATGGTAATTCCAAGTATACCCCAGAATAGGATGGCGATAACGAATCCTAACCATCTTCCTATCCGTTCTTCCTGCCGCATCCAATCGAAACCGGTTTGCTGTAGGAATTCTATCTGCTTCTCATCTACTTCGGCTTCATCAAATTCATCTCCAATATCCTTGGTGTAATCGACTCGCCATGGCCAACGTTCTGTTGTCATATTTCATTATAGCACGACGAGAGTTTCTGAAATAAAGATGACGCGAAGGATTGGGTACCTTCCGACTGCAACCGCTGTTAGCTTTATGGGTGCCGAGACTTGCAGCCATCCCTCGACCCGCATAGCGTGTCCCGCCCGGATGGGGCGTCATCTTAATATTGTAGCACGACGAGCTATTCTTCCGGTTCGTCTGGAATAGATGCCACCAGATGGCTGCCGATGCCGACGATTTCCTTGTCATCGATCTGCTCTGCGGCAGAGACAGAAGGGATTTCTGGAGGTGTGATTGTTGGAGGTACAACTTCACCGATGGTATGATCGACCTGCCAGGGCCAATGCTCTGTCGGTGTTGCTTTCACCTCACGTGAAGCCGCGACCGCTCGTATTCGAATGGGAACGCTGAACCAACGGCGAAACATAGCCAATAGGAATTCGTCGGTTAGTTCGTATCCGGCTTTGTCGCCAATGACAGCATCAACACCACAATTGGGGCAGAGTGCCGTTTGACCGTCTTCCACGAATTCCGTGATGGCTTCTGGGCTGTAAGTGGCTCGACAGAAGAAACACCCACATTTTTCACTCGCCATCACCTCCATCACGTTTTTGTGAGAGTGACTATGAGCATCCTTGTAGATGGCTTTATATGGGTCGTGAATAGGGCCGTCAAAAGGAATTCCTCGTAGCTCACAAAGGCGGTGGCGATAAACGTCTTCCGCTGAGTTGAGTTTGTTAAGGAATTCTTGTACGATGCCTGTGTCGATTCTGATGCTGTTCAGGGCTGCTGAAAGTTCGGTCTCTTCGCGAAGCTCTTCATCAGATAACGTCTTAGCGATTGGAGGAGTGGTCGCCTTCGCTTTAGGACTTTGACGAAACCGACCGATACTCGTCTGAACGGGATTGAATGCCGGGAATCCTTTTTGGACCAGCTTGACGTTCACAAGGTCTTGGGCTTCTTTTGATAGCTTCTTGAACTGAATAACGAACTGGCAACTGCGAACACCGACAGCGTTCAGGTATTTGGATGCGAGCCGTTCAGCAAGTTCTTCATTAGTTTCTTCGTTCATAGTGTCCTCTAGTTTAGGCTTTCGTCGGTATTATTCCACTCGTCATCGGACACATCGGGTACATTGCTGGGGCCATATCTTCCCGTAAAGTGTTGGAGCATATCCAAAAGGGCCGCAGGAGCATCGGGATCACCGGCTACCTTGCTAGCATATCCGACAATGAGGTCAAGCAGTGTCTGCCAGGAGAAAAGGCTGACAGTTTCTTCTTCCGAGAGTAATTCCCAAGTATCGGTATTGTTGACCTCTCCGCTCGCAAGGCGACGTGCTCGGACGATTGTCGGAACCAAGTAGTACCGGCAATCGTTAGAAATGGTATCAATCAGGGCATTTTCTGTGATACCGTCTTGCGTCCAGAAAGGCACCTGAATGTCCTCGATAGACACTCTGATTTGCAACGTAGGTGCATCCTTGAGCATGTCGTCAGCCAGGCCGTGCTGTCCTCGTACGACTACGAATTTGATCATGGCTTCGACGACGCCTACTTTCGTATCGGCAATCATCGGATATGAGTGGTTGAGCGGATTGTATGGAAGTGGATTCGAATCCAAGGGGTTGGTTTCACAGGGGTCGAGTTCACGAAGATTGTTTTCGATGTTATCGAGCAATTCATCGCGTTCTAGTTCATCCGGAACGTGCCAGCCGTTACTCGGGTTGGTTGATTCGTCATATTCCATGATGTTCTCCTAGTATCCACGATTTTGTATTACGAAACGACTGATGATTTTAGCCACACTGCAATCTTCGACTAATTGGTGTTTGAAGCTGTCCAAGAGTTCGATGAAGTCGAAATCAACTTCATCCATAAGTTCGTGTAGTTCCTTCGGTTCGACGATTTCACCGCCATCACCACCAGGAATGTTGTCTTGAAGGGGTCCTATGATTCGTCGAGCTTTAATGACGCATGGCACAGCCCAAACGTCAACCGGATTTTCTGACTTGGCGTTCAGAAATTCTACTCCATCTTCGTCATACAGAGGAATGGCATAATTCCTTGCCTCGGGCGGTAAATTATTACGCCCTTCTGCCGCGACAAAGGCGACCATAAGTTCTATTGGTTCATTGTTGAGCTTAACAAGGATTGGAATTGCACACACAAGTTGTGATTCGTCCATAATTATTCCTTAGTAGCCAAGGCGGGAGTCGAACCCGCACGAGCGATTAAGCCCAAGGGATTTTAAATCCCCAGCGTCTGCCATTCCGCCACTCGGCCCATGGTGATATTTTTCAGGCTCGTTCATCTTATCACCGGCGATGCTCTCCCGACGATACCAATGCGGGAGGATGCAGCGATTCTTGGATTCGTCCTACATCCAGAAAGTGTCTTATTGATTCGGAGCGTCGGGAATATCCGAAGTGCCGATGAACCAATCGGTATATTGCTCCTTGGTCGTCTTGCTGCCCTCCAAATCGTATTCGTTGCTCACGAAATTGCCGACTTCGGCCTGGAGTAGCCGACCATTTTTCTCGTTGCAATGGTGTGTGGCGACTTCGGTCGTGAAGTTGAGCAAGTCGTACATGGTGCATTTGATGGGAAGTTGCTGCATCTTCTTTCGGCTGAGAGCATCGACATGTGTCAACCCGTAGATGGAGCAGATGTCCCCGGTCAACGCGGCATAGGCCCGCAAGATCTTGACCGTTCCGGGAGCAACCTTCGCCATATTCGCCGTGTTCAGATCTGCGTTGAGGCCGAGAGACATTTCGCGTCGAGCAGCCAGCCGATCCACGAATTTGGCGTCTGCGGAGGGTTCGTGCAAGAACATGTCACGCGATGCCATGGCGTCGAGAACCTTATAGACGCGGTTGCCTTCGGAAATCGATGCCCACGATTGCGTGGACATTTCGAAACGGTTACGCAACGCTGCATAGCCTTCTTCTTGGCTGAACGAATCCAAGGCACGTTCCAAGCTGAACATGAGGTTCGCATCGGCGCTGTCGCCGCGACCCATCGAGACTTCGCTGCGGAAGGTTTTGGAATATCCGATCATGCCGTTGCTACATACCTGCCGCATGAGCGACAAATAAATCAGCGGGGAGCCGAAGCCATCGATGGGAGTTTCTAAGACATACTGATGGACGAAGCCGTCGCCAGCGATCTTGAAATCCTGCATATGGTTCGGGGTGTGGGTTGAACGCACGATACCGCCGTCGTACTCGGTAGAGAGGGCATTGTAACGCCCCAGCGTCTCGGAGATTCGCTCGTAGGCGATTACCGGCTTGTGCGGAAGCGTGACAGCAAGGATGTTGCCAGGAGCCGATCCCTTATCTTCGAAGGTGTAACGGATGCGAGCCTTGTCGTCGCCGCCCAAAATGTCCGTCAACCGTTGCAGTACTTCTTGGTGGCTGAACAGTTTGAAGACCTTCGTGGAGAGGCCATGGGTGCTGTAGGTGCTGCACAAGCTCGTCCAGAATCGGGTAGTCGGATAGAATTTGCGACCCTCGATACTGATTGCCGAGACGACGCCCTTCTTGTCGGACTCTTCGATCTTGATGGCACGAAGCGGGGTAACAGCGTAATCGATTTTCGGAGTAGTGGTAAGCATGGATACCTCAGGAGTATGGATTGGAATTTCGATGATTTATTATAGCACAGCGAAGGCGGCTTGTAAATCCCCTGGATTTCTCAAATACGGTAGACCTCAACCGAGGCAGGTTTTCCACGTGATTTGAACATTTTTATAAGGTCGTCTAAGGAGCCATCACATGAATCCCATTGAGAACGACGCCAAGAGACTTTGATTTTGACATCATCTTCAAGCATTCTCAAAACAATGTTACCAGCAGTAGCCCTTACCATACCATCCAACATGATTATCCCCTAGTGAATAATAGCCCCACCGCGAAATCCACCAACCCACCCAGGAGCGTGGTTTCCATCATCACGTATCGTCAAACCACTTTCGCCATGACGTTGTTTACTTCTTTTTTTGTCAATTTTCTTTTGGATGAATGCAGGCATCGAGGTTTTAATCTTGGCCAAAGTAAGGCAAGCTTGCATCGACACCTGCTCTATAGCTTCACTCTGAGCATAACTCCTCCATTCTCCAACATCGGACATCCAGACGCTCGAATGTGCTGGTGAAGCTGTCCGCTGGATAGGCCAATGGGTCATTTTGCTTTGAACTATTTGTTTGAAATCGATGCCGGAGTATTTCCGAAAGACACGCCCGCACATCTGTATAACTGGACCGCGTTGCGAATCGCGAACAAAAACGGTCCTTAGTGATGGCGAGTCGAAGCCCTCTGTGAGGATTTGCATGTTCACAAGGCATCGTACCTCGCCCGATTCGAATTGGGCAAGTTGGGTGTCGCGGTCAGTATCAGCCGTAACTAATTCCGTTCGGATTCCTGCTGCGTTCAGCCGGTTCGTGCATTCGATGGCGTGTTCGTGGGTAAACCAATAAAAAACGCTTTTGCCCCATCTTTCCGGCTCACGCAAATAGCAGTTTACGACCTCATCAACGTTCCATTTTGGAATGGTGAATTGGTGGTATTTGGAGAGATACCCAGACTGGATAAGCTGATGGATGCCGACGTCGCGGATAATCTTGTCGAAACTGAGCCGCATGCGGTCGGTGCGGAACGGCGTTGCCGTCATCCCCAGAATCCATTTTGGCCTGATGATGTTGTAAATGTTCGACATACTGCCAGCAGGGTCATGCTGGCTCTCGTCGAGTACGACGAGCCTGATTGGTCGTCCGAAATGGTCGTGGGTTGGTGGATTCCTATTGAACATGGAGAGGGTTACGATTTCTGCACCAACTCCCAGTTTTTCGTTCTCAACACAAATCTGTTTGAGCAAATTCTTACGCATGGCCACCCAAGCAGCTCCGACGTTATGCTCATCTTGCATCTTTTTGACGATATCAAGTCCCATATAGGACTTGCCGGAACCAGTCGGTGAATTGATGAGAATCGATTTGAAACCGGAGTTGAAGAGGCCGATTGTTTTGTCGATTAAACGAACCTGATAATCTCGATGTTCTGCTACCATTAGTATTCCTGTGTGTTGGCGGGTGTGCCAAATCATAGCACAAATATATACGTGGGTTAACCGCACAACCCGCAAAGATATAATCAGACACACTAATTAATTATGTATCAAATACACAACCAAAATAGGGTGATTTATGCGATGCTTCAATAAACTGCTAGACGATTTTGTTGCCGCAGCAAGATCTGGGCGAACACCAGAAGTCAGAACAGAAACACAAAGAATAGTGATGTCTGTTCTGGCCAAGAGGGCTGTTGAGCAGGGTATTGAACTCAACGTCTTCAATAGCGAGAGCGAAACCACCCGCTGTGAATCACGTGGCGTATTGGTTAGCTCTTAGCCCTGCTCGTCTCCAGTACGCGGACACTATTACCGCTGTACATGTCGCGGGCCAGCCGTGTGGCGGCAGCGGCATCGTTGGCATCGATGCGAACTTGGGTATTACGGCCTTCAACGATTAGCTTCACGACAAATGTAGTCATTCTATCTCCAAAGTCTGTATTTTATAACTAGGTGATTGCAGGGTTAAACTACCCGTCTGATTATTTATAGCACCAGTAGAACGATAAATTAATCAAGTTCGAGACTGTCTACGTACCAATCCCCATGTAGACTACCTATCTCTTCAACATAACGATTGGCTGCTTGCCACCTGGCGTTGCACCAATTTTCAGCGACAATTTCGGGGTATTCCCGTAATGTCGCTTTGGTTGTTCTATCGATAACGAGGCACAGAAATCTGTGGTTTGGACCCATTCGGCAACCTCGGAATCCAGTCATATGCATAATTAAGTCAGGCCAGCGATAACCTTATCGTAAACTTCGTCACGCATAGCTTCCCATTGTGGGTCACCTGGCTTGAAAAAGTTGTTTTCAATTTGGTTGATAATCCACTCCGAAGCTTGGATAGATTCCCGCCTATTGTAGTCAGGGAATATCGAGTAGGCTCGCTCGAATAGGCCAGAGGGTACAATTACTTCCTGATAGAATTCCTCTGGATCGGTGATTACGAGCTTGCCAACCATTTCTTCCAGTTTCATGTTCATTTCCTTCAAGGAAAGTAGGAATTCAACAAGAATTTTGATTGGAATAGGAGGACCCCAGCGGACGCAGGCCGCGCCGCTGGGGTCAGGAGAACCACACAACCTAAACCTGGATCGACCGCACGCAAGCCGTCCCTGCGGCGTCGTAGAATTGCGCGATCTTCGCTGCATCCGAACCACATAACGCAGCGATGCGACCGAGTGTATTCGGCTCCAAGTACGTCTTAACGACGCTCTTGATAAGCGAGTTCTTCTGATCTTGGCTCAGCCGAGTTTCGTTGGCCATGATCTTGTTAATGAGTTCGCAGACAATCTCGAACACGGTGTGTTCTTTGTCATTCGCGGCCTGCTGCTCCATCGTTGCCGTGTCGAAGAAGAACGTCTGTTTCTTGTGAACGACCTTCGCCGCTCCGTCCTCGCCAAGAAGCTCTTCGAATAGGGCGACCTGCTCTTCGCTGATGGGATTCTGTTGCGACTTGTCGGCCATCACATACGTGACCGATTCGCCCATGTGATTGACAACGCTGACGGGAGTTGCCGGTGGCACCTCGTACTTGGCGTATAGTTTGACGACTTCCGATTGGGCGAAGTTTTTCAGCTTGGTCTTCGCGAGTGCTCCTTTCGTCGCTGCGGTCTTCTCTTCCGCCTTGGCTTCGATGGCGGCGGTGACGGATTCGTTCAAGATCTTCGACTCTCCGACGAGCTTGCCCTCGGCATCCAACTCCTTCGGGAGTGTGATGATGGTGCCCTTCTCCTTCTTGGGGGTGGCAGCAGCTTTCTTTGCAGCAGCAGCAAAAAGGTTAGTGGGGGCGGCGGTCTTCGCGACGGTCTCGGATTTCTTCTTAGCCATGTCTAGAACTCTCCTCGTCGTGGTTCAGTACGACGTGCCTGTGTCCCCTTCTGAGGGACCGCCATTTGTTCAGGTCGGCGTAACCTGTGCTCTTTTTGGGAGCCGCCCTTGGTTCAGGTCGGCGTAACCTGTTCGCCATTAGAAAAGGTCGGCGTAACCTTGATATTTTGTTGTAGCACGAGAGGTGTAGGTTATTAACTCTCGCTGCATTTGTTGCATCGGGGAGCGGATGCGGTATAGATACCGCAAAACTCACAGGAGTATTCTTTGTTTCCAGGGTGCTTCTCTACCCACTTACAAACACAGTCAAACCCCATCTGTGGATTACCACATGTGCAGATGCCTGTGAAATCATCATTTGGCTTCATTTGTACTTCTGTAGAATCGGTTCGTTGTCGTTCCGCAGCGATCCGTCGTAATTGGTTCGCAGATAGAAGCTATCGGTAATGACAGTGATCGTCTTATCGAACGAGCAAGAAATGCCAGACATAATCTTAGCACGATCAGTTTGGGGTACGCCCAATGCACGATAATGCTCTTCGGCTGCTTCTTTGTTCAGGTTGCGTCGGATGTTGACGCGACACCGTGATGTGTCATATCGATGAACATCGACCTTATATAGGTCATTTGGCTTGCCGAGTCGAGTTAAGACCTCCTGACTCGTGATATCGGTCGGCAGGGGTTCTTCTTTCTTGTCGGTCGTCGCTTTTCGTATCTTGGCTGCTGCCATGTCGGCTCCATATTTTGTTGATGACGACCCATTTTAGCACCACATTGGCTATCTTGCAATTATCCCGCCGTGATTAATTCCCCATATCCCTCGTGCTACAATAAAGAACAGGAGAACCAATTATGGTCCAATTTGACGAAAACAAACGTGCCGAAATCGTCGTCCCGCTTTGCCCTTGGTGTGAAGAGCCTTTGTGCGGTCGTACTGACGGTGGGCTTCACGAGACGTGTGCGGCTGAACTCTCGGAGGTTTTTCACGATGCCACATTTTAGCCAATGCTGTGACCACGACGAATACCTATGCCAGGTCTGTGGAAGATCGAAGTGCAGCAAATGCCGTCCACCAATCTGGGTGGAGGGTAAGGGCAACGTCTGCCCCGAATGCCAAAGGAAATCTGCGGAAGGTCGAAATAGGAATCCCAAGAGTATCTAAAACTACGGGTAGCTATTAACATACGACGATCGTTGTGCTATAATGGGACACAGGAGAAACACATGGACAAAAACCAATTAGCACAACTTCGCTCGGCGATCGATCGGGCGGCACAGCTTTATTACACCCCCGGCTGCGAGTCATCTATCACCGATGACGAATTTGAAGCGATGATGGTTGAGTTACGGCTCGCTGCACCGGATGACCCTCGTTTGACTCGCGTCGGCACTCCATTTTCATCCGATGATATGAGGGAAAAGCGGACGCATTCAATCCCCATGGGGTCGCTCGACAACACCGATGGCGGCATCAGTGGTTTTGCATCATGGTATGACAAAACTTGTGCCCTACTCGGCGTCGAGAGTTTTACGGTTAATGCTTCCTTGAAGATGGACGGCAACAGCGTGGCATTGAGCTACGTTAATGGCGAATTCGTCGAAGCGATTAGCCGTGGCAATGGTGAGGTTGGCGAATCGTGGTCAGCAAATGCCGTGAAGTGGATCGGCATTCCGACATGTTTACCTGTCACATTCACCGGCACGATTCGCGGCGAGGCGATTCTTTACAAGTGTTGGTTCGATATGATGAAGGAGAACGACCCGACACTCACCAATCCAAGGAATGTCGGTAGTGGTATCCTCGGTCGTACCGATGGTACGCAGAGTGAGCTAATCAATTTCTTGGCATTCAACATTGTTGATCCCAAGACGGCTTTCTCATCGCTGAACACGAAATTCAAGGTTCTGAGCAAGCTCGGCTTCAATCCGGTACAGAACATCACTATCAGCGGCACTCGCGACGAAGTCGTCAAATCGTTCGAAGACTACTTCGCCGAAATCGAATCCAGACGACCGACATTGCCTTTCGAAATCGATGGCATCGTGGTGATGGTTGACGACATTCCGGCACAGAAGTCGATCACGAAGGACCGCAAAGACGAATTACGGCCAAAGTATGGCCGTGCTGTGAAGTTCGTCACCGCCAAAGCACAAACAACAGTGACCGGCGTCACCATCACCATGGGCCATACTGGCTCCATCATCCCCACTGCTATTCTTGATCCAGTTTTCGTCGGCGGCGTCACCATCACCAACGTCCTGCTCAACAACTGGAATGCGGACAGCGAAGCACCATCAGCCGCTCACGTCGCAATCGGCGACACTGTTGAGATTGCCAGACAGGGTGATGTCATCCCGAAGATCGTCCGCGTCATCGATCGCCCTGCAGATCGACAACCGATTGAAGAGCCGAAGACATGCCCCATTTGCGGCTCACCAACAACCAGAACGTTGCGAGACAAGGAAGGCGTTGTCACCTACTGCACGAACGCTGACTGCGGCGGTGCGTCGGTCGGCAAAATCAAGCACTACATCGGAAACTCCGACAAGGGTGCTGGCATCATGGGCGTCGGTGATAGCGTTCTCGAAGCACTCACGAGCAGCGGACTCGTCACAACACCCGGCGACCTTTACCGGCTCAAAGCTGAACAGTTGATTGATTTGCAGATTGGCACCAGCAAGAGCGGCACACCCATCCGACTCGGTAACACTAGAACAAACAATCTTCTCGCCGAAATCGAGAAATCGAAGCAGCTTTCACTTACCAAGTTCCTCGGTGCACTCGGCATTTCGCTGCTCGGACGGCGTAAAGTCGAGATCATCGCCCAGGAGCAAGGATTGACGACACTTGAAGATTGGCTGGATGAAGAGAAGCTTGCCACGATTCCCGGCGACGTGACGCGAAAGACGATTATCGAAGGACTGCAGAAGGTGCGGCCCGTTATCGACGACCTGCTTGCCGTTGGCGTCGTTGTTTCGCCCGTTGTTCTGATCGAGGTCATGGAGACTACGACCGTTGCGACAGCCGATGACGGCATGATTGGCCCCAAGCAGATTGCCGGATCAACGTTCTGCTTCACCGGCACACGCGACTATCTTGACGAGGTTGTCGCCAAGGGTGGCATCATCAAGAGCGGTGTGAGTAAAGGACTCAATTATCTGGTTCAGAAAGATGCGACGTCATCGTCTGGCAAGACTATGAAGGCCGAAGCACTCGGCACGAAAATCATCAGCATCGATTGCCTGCGTGAAGTCCTCGACGGCGTTCGAGAGTTGCCATAAGTCCGGTCCGGTTAATACTGACCTGTCCTCGTGCTATAAATAAGTAGGAGGACACACAGATGTCGAAATACCGAGTTTGCGGGTGCTGCGGTCAGAAAATCCGCTCCCAATTGCACTGCCATTACAGCGGTGACGGATGTCTCTCGCTTAGCTGGGTCTACCACAACAATGGCAAGGTCGAACACGCCAATCGCAAGGTCACAAAAGCCGACTGCCAGCGTTATCTGCGGCGAAAAGACAACCAGCGCATGGTCGAACGCGATTGGCTGCCCGTTCAGATCAATGGTCAATGGAAGCTTGCCCGCTATGTGAAGAGGACCGGACCAAACCGGCTCAATATCGGCGGCCACGTCTTCTACTACAACGCCATCAAGATGCGTGATGGTCGCATTTTCGACTGCGATTTTAAAGTCACGTTCAAGATGCGAGTCAAGGGCAAGCTCGTCGAGCATGAAATGCAGAACATCAGCATTCGTGGCGAGATTCGCTTCTTCCTTGAAAACGAGGCGATTCTCAAGCCACAATTCAAGGGCTTCAAGCCGGTCAAAGGAGAGCTATGATGAGTTTGCACCACTACAAGCAGTACTCGCTGGTCAAGAAGGACGACTACAGCCCCGTCTATTGCAACGCGGGCGGAGAGGACGAGACGGTGCCCCTTGCCTGTTCGTCTATTGAGGGCTTGATCGGCATGATAGCCGATTGGATGGATGTTGCCGAATCGACTGTTCTGGATACCATGGACGAGGGCGAATTAGCCGATTACAAGATCGTCCGAGAGGAGATCGAAACATGGGATCTCAACCACGACGATGAGGCCGAAATCAAGAAGATGAAGGACGAGGCCGATGAGCGGCAAGCGAAGATGCGAAAGCGATTCCCGCTCGGTTAAGGCATAGCACGACCGGTGCTATAATTAGTTACAGGAGAACCAACATGCAACTGCTTCACATGACCGAACGATTGGATTGCGAATTAAAGGCCGCAAATCTCGTCCACGACCGCGACATTATCCGTGTGGTCGTCGAGAATGATGAGGGGCTTCGCGGGATTGCGTTCCTCTCCGTCAAGATTGTCAATGGACGCCCCAAATTCACGCTCACAACCAAAAAGAATCATGGTAATGAAACCGTCACAGCCGCCACGGCAGATTGGATGATTTGATGCGAGTACATACAGAGACGCGAATGCACGCAGAGATTCGAGGCGTCGGGATAGAGGAGTCAGAACCGGTATCTGTCATAGTGAAGAGTGAAAATTCTACCGGGCTCAGCATTCACATCGCCGATTATGCCGCAGACGTTTCTGGCTCGACCAATAGTGCTGAAGACGCCGTTGCCTTTCTCGAAATCCGGGGTGGCAAGCCGATTCTGCGAGTTTGGGCTGATATCAACAGCGATGAACCGACCCATATCATCGATCTGTCTGGTGCCCATGTGAGTTGTCGCTATCCGACATTCAAAGGGAATCTTTATTACATCGACCACGATGGTATCAAATGCCATATCTGTGATTTCGAAGAAACCGGCGAAACGGCAGCGGCGATGGAAAAGAAGGTTCTCGACCAACTTTGGGATGACCGACTCGATGCATCCGGTTGCTCACCGCATTTTGAATATGAGATAGTTGGATAGCAGGTGGGCGGGGTGGTGAGGGAAGGCAAGATACGCCACATGTTGCACCGCGATGACGACGGCTCAGCAACCAACTCACTGCCCGTTTTTCATTTAGTAAATAGTCAGGAGGATAATTTACTATGGTAACTAAGATTTTGAAGCTCACAGACGGTGATCTAATCATCTGCGACGTAGATGAAGATCAAGACAAATGTGGTGAACTCTCGGTGATGAGACCAATGCGTCTTATCATTATTCCTGATAAGGGTATCGCATTAGGGATGTGGATGCCGCAAGAACTCGATCAACCAGCAAAAATAGCACACAGCCACATTGGTGTTAGTGCGATTGCCGCTGAAGGTTTAGCGACGGAATATCGCTCCAAATTCAGCAATATCATTCAACCGACAGCGTCAAAGCTGGTTATTTAGTTGAATTTGGCGGCTTTCTTAAGCAGGCCCAAATCTCGCCCTAAGTACCGCTGTATAATTTTCACGTCGTCTGCTGTCATTCGCTCGTGGTCATCGAAGGTGAAAATGTAATCACCATCTAACAATCCGAAGCGACCGGCTATTAATTCAGCCGCATCCTTTACTGGTGAATCGTCGCCATGAAGAATTAAATGTTTCCTCTTCATCGGAGCACCAGGGTGTTGCCGAATTCTGGCTTTTGTTACCCTTCCACGCGGTAGACCACTATAAGCATTTGCAACTTCACGCGGAGAACGCGATTCATCCTTACGTAATAGCGTATTCGACCATTTTCGCCATATAGTAGCGTGATCTAATTCTTCGCCGTCCGTCGTTGGAAATTGTGAATCGAAGAACGGTTCAATTTTCCATCCTCTTGTGACAGGAATCCAGAAATAAATTCCTGTTTGCGGTTGCGTCGATTCGGTCAGGATTTTATGCTGCATAAAACGCATAGCAGCACGACGACGATTGTGATCTTGAATTTCACAAATATCGCCACCGATCTTTCGAACCTCGTTATTCAGAGATTCGATTAATTCCCAACCGTTTAACGCTTTGAGCTTCATGATTATTCTGCCGTCATCGTAAGTCCTTAATTTGTTTGGTCTTTCGTTTCTCGATCTGGTCCAGAAGCTCATCACGTTGACCTCGCAGATATTCTAATTCAAGTAGAAATTGCAAGTCTGCGATAGCCTGTGCACGAGCGTTCTCCGGGAACCACGCCACGATCTGAGCTTCTAAGTTTACTCTTGCGGTGTCGTGGCCGTGGTCTATATTCGCTTCGTCAGCCATGATTAATCCAAATAAATGGTTCGAATGACAGGCTCAGCGGTACTGGCAGTATCCTCAATTGGTCCATTGCCGCCAAAATAGGGCATGAGGGCTTGGACCAGACGAGCCAGTTTGTGTTGGAAAGTCGCTTCCAAGCTCATCCCCGCCAAAGGAACTCGACATGAATCCTTGATCGGTTCGTAACATCCAGCCGTACGCAAGCACTTCTCAACGATTTGCACGTCAGAGAGTTCCGCCACCTTTTGGGTTTTACCTTTGTCGGCTAAATACGCCTTGATGTGCTTGCAGGTCTTCGGCACGTCCTTGGAGAAAACCCAACCCTTACAGTTGCAATGGTGGATGCCGTCTTTGAGCCGAATCTTGTAAGGCTCGGCATCACGTTCGGTATGACTGGCGACGTGGCACACAACCACGCCGTATTTCGCAATTTTATCATTCTCTGTCATCGCCATTTTGTTTTCCTCAAAAGTGGGCCTCGCTGTCGCCTCTAACTTCGCGATGCCCTAAGACCAGGAAGCTGTCGCGATGCGACGGCGGCACTGGTACCGGTCGATTTTATCATAGCACGCAAAGAGGCTTGTGTAATTTCTGTGAAGACGTGTGTTCCTCCCCTATAGGGATGATCACCCCATCTTTTACCGCAGATTTGACAAAATCCCAATCGGCTAAAGTCCACTATCTCACGACCCGTACTCATGATAAGCCTCTCTGTTCACGTGCTTTCTTTTGACGCAATTTGCTGCGTCTCTGCTCTTGCCTTTCCACTGTGGAAATGGCGGCACGAGCGTGGCATGGTCCGCACTTACATACCGTCCCACAATTAGAACGGTGGCAAGGCTGTGATGCCGCATATCGAATCGCTTGTAGGATGTGATGACCAATTCTCATGGCCAGATTTTTCCTCTTGTCGTTTTGATGGTGAAAGGAATGCCGCTGGCGATTAGCTCTTGAGCGGCGTGATGGCAGAACAAGTAAATTCGGAGCGACTTACTTGGCTTCACTTTGCGGACGCCGTAAGAAATTTCGCCTTCTCTCATTTGCTGTATCCCGGCATCGTCCGGATGGCAGCAGCGAGAATTTTGGCCTTCGGCATATCACCAGCTTCCACGGCTTCGAGAAGGTGGAAGAATACCCTGCAATCACCTGATGGTGAAATACCCTTTCGCTGCCGCATGGCGATCAAAGCCGGATGGTCAGGATTGGCATGGCCGACGACTGTTGGACGATGCTTGTATCCGAACTTATATTGAGCACCTTGACCATTGACCAAGACACCGACAAATGGATTGGCTGGTCGGTTCGGCTTGATATCGACGACGACCATCTGCTGCCGATCACCGTAAAGCCGCACAATATCGAAAAGCTTGATTTCGGAAATCGGAGTGGTGGGTCCTAGGACGCGATCCACAATTTGCTGAGCACTATTCATCGCGAGTCTCCTGTGTGATGGTTCCCTTATACTTAGTTATAGCACGACGACGGGGAACTATTAACCGGAAACCAATCAAAAGCCGTTCTGTTTGAGCCATTCGACCTCGGCGGTAAGAGCGTCCGCTCGCAATCGCTTTGGTTCCAATCTCGGACCACCAACGGGGGCGAGATCTGCTTGCCACATAACGTCACCAGCGACCGTCTTCACCGGCTCAACATTGCTTGCACGGCTAATCGTGGTTTCGCCTTCCTCGTAAAGAGCAGCGAGAGCGTCATTGTGAATCGCTGCGATACTGCCATCAGACTTGACTATCATTTCAATGGTGCACATGGTTTGCCGTTGTCGCTTTCAGGTACATTTCTTGGGTTGGTTTGTCCGACGTCACCGTCCCGAGAGCACGTTCGACGGTCTTCGTGACGTCTTTGCACGACTGACCGGCGATGCCGTTCACTTGGATGGTTGGCGTCCCGTCTGGGGCGATTGTGATTTCGACGACTTGCATTGTTTGGTTCCTTATCGTTTGGTACAGACCAGACGGATGTTGCCGGTCTTTGCGTCTTTCTTTTCGGTGATGTTCCATCCCTGATTCCGCATGGTTTTCGCAGCGACGGCCACGCCGTATTGCTGTTTGAGATGGGCCATACCAGCACCGAAAACCCTCGTCAAGCCGCCAGAACTCCATTCATCGGCGACGACGCGATAGGAGTTATTGTCTTGCTTGACCAAGCCGATATCGTAGCCGCACTTGGGATGGCGGACGATGTGATCACATTTCCCATAGTTTTCGGGCTTCACGCCGTTCTTGTAGGCGGCATTGTCCGCACTGTAATCGTTCATCCATTTGCCGAACCATCGGAACGTCTTCTGGTCCCTTACGAGTTCGGCCCCGAGAGCTTTCGCAGCCACTTCAAGGGCTTGCAGGTCTTTCACTTCGAGTTGAATTGCTACTACATGCGACATGATTGGTTCTCCTGTACCTCGTTGTAGCACGAGGTGATTATTTCTCTAACTAGTCAAGATTGATAACTCTGGGGGCGTCCATATCAGGTATCTGTGGCTCAACAGTTTCCTTACTTGGAACGACTTGGCCTATTTCAAAGCCAGAAGCACCATTATAGCCGGTAGATCCTGTTAGTAAGACACCATTAGAACCGTATATGCTACTAACGGCGTTGGCAAATTCAATTGGGAAACTTAGTTCACTGTCATTTGATATATCGTTTGATATATTGTGCGTGGTGGATATATTGTGCGTGGTGCTGTGTTTGCTCACTGGTCCCCATGATAGTTGTGTCATTTCGTTTTGGCGTTTGAAGAACCGACGAACCGAACCCCAGAGGTAGCCAAGAGCTACCAGTATAGAGATCACCGTAAAGCTGCAGCATATCACTTTTCCGATTAGCACCATATCCTACTCGTCGCTGTCGTCGTCATCGAGGTAGAGAACCCGTCCCGGTAGTTCTTGGACGAGCTTATCCAGATTCTCTTTTACTATTGACATACGTGAGGCGACGAATGCCGACGCCTCTTCATCTTCGCGGATCGACTCGGGAGTACGACCGGCAAGGACCTCCTTGGCTTCGTCAGCGAGAAGGGCTAATTCCTTATCGCCGCAGACGTTTCGGGCAGAAAACAACTCCAAGAAATCGACGATTTTGGTGATGGTGGTAGGCGCAAATCTCTTGCGGTTCCCGTCAGGTCCCGGCGTCAGGCGATCAACAAGGTGATCAATGAGCTTGTGGAAGCCGATGCGAAGGGCAGCCTTGACCTGCAAGGCCATATCCTTGATTTCGTTCGTGTGCCGCTTATTTTCCTGGTAGGCAATTGCGGCACTAACCTTTTTGTCGCTAGACGGCGACCAATCGAACCAACGTCGCTCTACCCAGAATTTGGAGCGAAGAGCAAGCCGTCCAGCTTCGGTGCTCACGTCGAAATAATTGCTCGAATCGAATTGGTCCTTTAACCCGCCTCTGGCTTCCTCTACCAAAGTGGAGTATTCGGCGACGAAGGAATCGGCCCATGTGTTGTATGCTTGCTCTGCATTGTCGATTTTGTCGTTCAGGTCGTCGGTCAGCGGCAGCGGCATCAGATGGGTGCCTTCGGAGAATGGAGAGCCGGGGACTTCTCGCTTTTTGCAATAGCGACGGAGATCACGAGCAATCAGCATCATGTTGTCGTAATTCTCGCTTGTCAGGATTCGCTTGTTCAGGCCAAGCCGGTCTTTATCGGCGGCTGTCTGAATTCTGGCGATGTTGCCTGTGCGAATCAGGCCGGTCCGGTGGAATCGGAGCAGCAAGCAGGTGGTCAAATTGAGAATGTTGATTTCGGTTGCTTTGTCTTCGGTTCTGGCTTCTTCGATGGCTGTCATTTTTATATCTCTTGGGTTGATTGTCCTTATATTTCTTCTTAGCACGACAAGCGGGGATTATTAACCGCGACAATCATCCAAATCAGGACGATTGCGAACGCCTACTTCTTCTTGGGGGTCTTGAACCGGACAACCTTAATGATCTGATAGCGACGAGCTTCACCAATCATGTAATCACCGTGAGGACCAGTGAACAGGCGATAGTCCTTGACCAAATGGTCGTAGACGATCCAGACGTCCACACGATGCTGGAACACCAGAGAGCGAGCCTCGGCCAGCAAGCCACGAGAGCGGACAACATCCAACATATCAGCGTAAAGCATAGCAACCACCAAGGATAGAGGAAAGATTAACTACCACTATGCTTGGTTGTAGCACGACGAGCGGAAACTATTAACCGCTGCAGGTGAGCTGTGAGCGGCGTGTTTATGGTATTCGTAGGTTAGAGGGATGCGGCGTGTCGCCAAGTAAGGCCAGAATATCTGCCGGAACACCGGCCATATAATCTGCCCGAATGTCGGCCATACTCTCAGGCAGATGTTTAACCATCCATTCCGGTCGATTGTTAGCCATCCATTCCGGTCGATTGTTAGCCATCAAGTATGGGCAATAGATTGCCATCCATTCCGGTCGATTGTCGGCCATCCAGTCGAAACGGTTGTTGGTCATCCATTCCGGTCGATTATCGGCCATCCATTCCGGTCGATTGTCGGCTACCCACTCAGGGCGACTATTGGCGATAGTCTCACACTGTTGCGGGGTTAGGCTTTTGACTAACATATTAATCCTATGAGAAAAGATTCGGGGCGACCGGCTTTTGTGTTTTCGGGAAGAATGATACGTTCAACGTCGGATCATCCAACAGCTTGCGGCGTTTAAAATAACCGCAAATGACTTCCTCAAAAGCATAAAAAGAACCATCATGAGCCAAGTGATTTCAAAGATGTTCAGATAATTCTCTGATGTGTTGTTCATTCATCACTTTGCTCCTGTACTTAGTTATAGCACGATGAGCGGAAACTATTAACCAATGGGAGTTGCGTCGTCGACCCGCTCGAAGCGTACAAAGTAAGTCGTCATCGGAATACCTCAAAAAGAAGCCCCTCCCGGACGACTACGAGCCATCCAGGAGGGGCGACACACAGGATTTAGAGATCCAACGTCCGTTCCGTGGAGTCGGTTATTTTCTTCGGTATCTTGTAGACGCCCTGATGACTCGCCGACAGATATCGGTTGTCTGCTGATGACCGTAGGCTTTGGATTTCCTCCCTGTCGGTCAGGCCGACCGGAGTGATATAGGTGGCGGCTTCGGCAATCGAAATGTCCATTCGGAAAGCCTTGTCGCAGCATTTCTTGATATTGCGGGCTACCCAACCCTCGTCCTCAGCGAAAGGCGTGTCGTTGAGCTTGTATTTCTTCGTCCACACATCCCAAATCGGCAGACGCTCTTCACGTGGCGGCAAATCGAAGAAAAACGTATCGGTGAAGCGCGATTTCATCGCCGACGATAAACCGCTGATGCTGTTGCTCGTCGCCAACCACAGCGTATCGGTGCCGCCGATTGCCTGCACCACCTTCAATGCTGCCCTTATGTTGGTTTGGCTTTGACCAACCAATGAACCTTGCATTGCTCCAAGGTCGATCCGAATGACGACGCGATCAAATTCGGCCCCAACCGCTTTGCAGATGGCCGATTTACCACAACCAGGGACTCCCAGCAGCATGACACCGAAGACGTCGAAATCTTCCATCCAGGAAAGCAATGTACCCTCTTGGTCCTGATTGACGCCGCTCGTATCGCCACGATTCGCCAATCCGGTCTTCTCGATTTCGTCCAGCCAAACGATGACCTTCGGTTTCTTACGACCAGTCATAATCCGGCTCAGGTAGGTCTTGATTTGGTCGAGACCACCAAGATCGGCAAACTTCTCACCACCCCGATGGATCGAAAGCCCCTTGGTCTGCTCAACTTGTTTTCGTTTCGCAACCCAGCAATGTTCAAGGTCGATGCCACTCGCGGGGACTTGCCCCTTGACGGTATCACTCCGCAAAGCCATTGCTACGACCTGTTCGGCTCCGAAGTATGGCAGACCCTTGACGGCTTCAACGACGCGGTCAACTGCTTCGTCGCTGGCCAACGGTCGTTTCAACTTGATACCTGTCCCATCGCATTTCTTGCAGCTTTTGCTTGCCAAGCAATCGCACTGGCTCGCCAGCTTGTCGAGTCCCTTGACGCATTTTGCCAATTCCTCTTCATTCGGCATCGGTTCTTCGATGATGACGACATCATTTTTGAGGCTTTCCGGCAGTTGGATGATTTCGGACAATAGGACGAGCGATTTGCCGGTCGTCTTGAACTTGTCGCGGAGATTCCACATGGCCTGACGAACGACCGGATTGTCGATCCAGTCCATAGCAGCTTGCATGCAGATGATGGAGTTTTTCGGTAGGGCGTCATCGCTGCCGATTTGGACGAGGAACTCTACCGGCGACACGATTTGCGGGTTGTCGTTCAGTGTTGAAGTAGACTTGGCAGCGGTTTGGTTGTACCCTGTAATGCCACTTGCGGAATTCCACGACAGTAGCGGTGCCGCTCGTGGCACTTCGCAGCATTGTTCCAAGAGTGTCTTGATTGTCGCTGCAGGGTCATTCGATTCGATCCCGATGAGAGGAACACCAACTTTACGGGCAGCGATGAATTGTTCAGTGAAAGAGAGCATGTCTTTATATCCTGTGTGTTCGGGGCGGACCTCCCGCCCCATACTCAATTATAGCACGAATCAAGGTGATTGTTAACCGAATCGCTGCTCTGCGTAGAAAAAGACGCGGTGCAGATGTCGGTCTTTGCAGATTTGGCGGGCTTTCTTTTCTACCGCCAGAGTCCACTTGCTGGCTTTGATGTAATGATAGTTACCAGCCCAACTAATGAGAAAGTGTAACTTGCCCTGTATTTTGACTTGCTCAACAAGCACCCTAGCAAGATTATCGACAGGCTGAAAATAACCCTCTACATAACCTTCTGGGGTATTGGCAGAGAACTTTGCAATTACCTCATTCTTCATCTGATGTTGCCGTCTTCCGGTCCGGACACGGAAGGCAAATAGACCCTTTTGCCTTTCAATGGTCCAGCGAGCATGGCCGTATTTGTCGCAATGTCTTGAAGCTATTGGTGTTTTCATTTCATCGCCTCTTCGATAGCCTCATCGACCATCTGTTGGAAATACCCGCTGCTCTTGATGAAGTCTTGGGTATTCTTGTAGGAGCAATTCCCAAGGTAACTCGTGCCCTCTCGCTTCCCGCCAAGGACTGTAATCTTGACGGTACACCAGCCCCATCGGCCCTCTGCCGTCTTCATGACCTCACGGACGGCCTTCGCGTAGCCTTTCATTGAGCCGGTCCGCTTCTCCGATTGTTCGGGCGTCTCGTCTTCGGCCAATGTTTCGATGGTGATGGTGAGTTTGTTCTTGCCGGTTGCCATTTCGATTCTCCTGTGTGTCGGAGCGGTACCCCCGCCCCTCATACCAAGTTGTAGCACGAGGAGCGGTGAGTATTAACCGCCGAATTCGACTTCGCTTTTCAAGCTTCCCCTTCCAGTCGGCGGTCCGTTCCTCTCACAGGATGTCTATTTGTGTCTTTCGTTATCACCTTCCATCGGTTGCTGAGAATGGATTCTAGGCGATTCTTATCTGCCGTGCTGTGTGTCGTCAGGATGGGGTTGACGTTGTCGGGCAGACCATCAAGTACGTTCAGGGAGACGAAGGCAACCTCCACAATCCCAACCTGTGGCTCTTCCCAAAGACGTACTTCGCAATGCTTCATTAGCATTTCGCGGTCATTGCCCTTCGCAATCTTGAACTCTGGACCAAGCTTTCGCAAAAGCCGATCTCGCCAAGTGTTAACACCAACATCACCCTCTAAAGAGCAAGCTCTATTTGTCATTATGGGCTCCTGTGTTAGTTGGCCGCTGACGAGCGAGTATCAAGATTTCCAGGTTGGAAAGCCCGCTACCAACAGACGGCACCCGCCAGATTCTCATCCATCTTGCATTTGGAACGATAAACCGTAAAAACACCATATCCTACATCGTTATCACCGATTTGCTCTTGGAGTTCTCTTATGCTGTAGTTCGAATCGAAACTCACCAGCACATTCTCACCGCGAATCCGGTGATAAGTGCATGACCTACTACGAGCGAAATCTGACCAATCCATATCGGACAGAACCAGGAATCCATCTTGGTTGCTATTATGTCCAGTATAAACGTACTTCGGCATATCAAAACCCTTTCCAAAATGGAAACTACCATATACCAATAATCTTTCGAAGTTCTTCCTCGAAGTCGTCGCCCCTCCACGAGTTCAGGCCGAACCCGATGACGCCCATACCAAGCTTTTCGCGGTCAAAAACGGCCACGCTTCCCTTTTCCTTGAAGACTGTCGCCACCATATGGTAACGCTCTCCCTCTGAGATTGTGTCAAAAGTGATGACACAAAAGTCGTTTCCAGACACACCGTTTCGGTGGTAGGCTACATCGGTTGACCCAGGAATGATGCGATTCGACATATTCTTACCTTCTCCAATCCTTATTGATCGAAACTTCCGAGACTCACATCTGTGAGCTTGTCCGAATCACGACACAGTTTGCCCACGCGGCATCATCGTCTTCTTCGGCTTCGCATGCCCTTTCATACTCCTCTTCGTCAACAAGCATCGTGTCGGTCGTGATCTCCATGGGACTTTCCCGCAGAGCGTCACCGTTCTCAACGATCACTTCGTCGCCAGGACCAGCCAGCAACAATCTCGCCAGTTCATGTGCTTTCATCTGTCGTTCTCCTGCGTGTTGTTTTCTTCTGTTTTCTCATAGCACGACGCTGGCAGGTCATTAATTCCCGCTTCGCTTGTGGTTGACCGGTTAATAGTTCCCGCTTGTCGTGCTACAACGGAGTAGAGGAAACAAACCAAGTTGAAAGGACAGTCATGACGATCAGACAAACGCTGTTGCAGGCTCTTTGCAATGCTTGTTGGACGGAGAGGGAGAAACTCCGAAAAGTAATCATTGAGCACCTTGTCGACGCCGATAACCAAGCCTTTTGCGATTTGAGCCGTAGCGCAATGTCTGATGTTTACGTGGAGAAAATCCGAAACGGATGTGTCGGCTACGAGAAGATGGATGACGCACAGCTATCTCAGGAGGTTGAAGACAGCAACGATTTCGAGGACGTCGAAAGCGTCAAAGAGTATTTCGAGCTGGATTGACCTGCCAGCGGTTAATAGTTCCCGCTCGTCGTGCTACAACGGAGCACCAAAGGAGAAATGATGAGCCAAATCGAAAACAAACTCGATGACGCGATGACGGTCGGTGACCTGATCAACCACTTGAATGAATTCGATCCAGATGCCAAGGTCGTTTTTGCGATTGATTATGGTGATCACAGCCACACGCAACAGGCCATTCCTGTTTCATACTGCGAATGTCTCGATGCTCTCGAAGTATTAGCAGAGACAGCTTATTCGACTTCTGGCATCTGTATTAACGAATCCGATGATTATGACAAAGGCATCAGGAATGTCGTGGTCATCAAGTGAAGGATGAGCCGGTTAATAATTCCCGCTCGTCGTGCTACAACGGAGTAGGAGAGAACAAATGAAAATCGAATGGCTGTGGACCGGTTGGCGTACGACGTTCGGACAGTGGATCTATCGGGATTGGCAGTCCCATCCGGCCAAACCAATCGGTTGGCGATTTCGACCGATTCAGATTCGCGGTGGGGCCGTCGATATCGGACCCATCCGAATCACCCGCTATCCGAAGTGCTCTTGTGGTGCCGGTTAATAGTTCCCTGTTGTCGTGCTACAACGGAGCAGAACAAAGGAGATATGATGAAACCGAAGATCGAGATACTGCTCGAAGTCTGTTTTAACGGTAATGACATTTCTGCACGCGATGCCATCGACTATCTCGAATACACCCACGACACAGTTCAAAAGCATCCGGATTCGTGTTGCAGTACTCTGGATATTGGCGATTTCACTTACTACGTGATCTATCGCAAGCTCGAAGGGGTGAAGCGAATCACAAAGAAAGACATACGGCACGCCATGGAATCGGAAGACGACCGGAATGTGCTTTGTATCGGTTAATAGTTCCCTGTTGTCGTGCTATAATGGAGTAGGAGGGAACAAATGTTTAAGACAGCCCATTTTCAGTTTCATTACGACCACTACCAGATCGATCTCGACAATCCGGCTCCAAGCCTTCGAGAGGATTTGAGGTTCATTCGGTTAGCCGAAAAGCTTGGTTGGATAATCAAAGAGGGTCGCAGTTTCGCGGAACCTATTCAGTTTATGTTCCATCGCAACCCGCCGCTGAACAGGCTGTCGGTTTGGAGCACGTGGAAGGGTTGGGCATGTGCCGAACTCGACAACGGTGGTTATATCAATCACCGGTACTACGATAACTTGAAAGACGCTCTTGAAACTGAGTCGAAGAGCGGTTAATACTTACCCGTCTTCGTGCTATAATCAGGCATCGGTGAAGAAGACCTCTCGACACGCAAGGAAATAACATGCCAGAAGAACAAGTTTTAGATATGCTTGAAAGTCTTTTAGGCATAACTGAGCAGACAACAGAGTTTCTCAATCCTGAAGATTATGCCGAGTGGCAACGCATTTCCGCTAAGACTGCGGATTTACGTATGATTTCCGATGGTGGCAACCCCGGAACAGATGTTTGATCGAGGAACATGTCGTGCTATGATGGAATGTGGAGGAAAGAAACATGCTTGGTATCGCGATTTTGATATTGTTGCGATACCTGCTATTTGAGCCCTGCATCTGTGGTCATTGGCTACAGCATTCATTGAAACGCCTAACCTTGCCATCGCATGGTATATGGAAGGCGGAGTGGGGTTGAGATAGCAGGTTTTCTTTGCAGGGAATATAACGCTGCTCTCCTTATCGGGAGGGTAGCAGGAATTGCCGTCATCACAACGGCAATTCCTGCTATTGATAGCAAACGGGAGAGATTATGTGGTATAAAGTCTTTGCTGATGGTTCTGAACTCGACATCGTCTACGCTAATAACCAGAAAGAAGCGATAGAGATTGCTGAGAAACGACATGGTGCCGCTGTTTGGACCTGTCGAGCGTACTAGTGCATCCATCTTCGTGCTATAATCAGGCATTGGGGAGGGTGGCCACACACAGCCCGAGGAAACAGATATGAACAGCATTGTCCATTTGGTTTACAGCAACAAAGACCCTGACGGCATGTCCAACGAGACAACCCTTTGCGGTAAAACGGTCCGATTTGGGAATGTCTTTCCATTGTGTTGGGACGACCCCCGGATCTGTCCGACCTGTATCAAGAAGCACAGAATTCCAGCTACCAGAAATGAGCACGTTTGGGCGTTGTCGACACCCAAATAGGGTTTCCAGCCAGGAAACCAAGAATTACCATGAAGACGCGATGCCGACACGGCCCGCGACTTAACCGAATATATCGGCGAGGAGCAGAGCTAACATCGAGGTTTCCAATTAGGAAATTACGTGGCTGTTGTTTCTAGCAGCCTCTTCTCTGCCGCTCGAGCTTGCACTTCGGCCAGTTCACGGCAATGACGATATGTCCAGTTCGGATACCAACCCTTAATGTCGATTGGTCGGTCATCGGCTAGCCAGTGGGCATAAGCTGCTGGATTGCCGCCAATAATGCAGTTGTGCACAATCTTGCGGCTGCCGCCTCGGCTGGTCGCCTTGATGGTTGCGTGTTGTCTGATCTCGGAGCCATCAGCAAAAGCTTCAATAAGTTCTCCAATATCTTCTTGCCATGCATCCCATTCCTTCTGGCTGCAGAAGGTACTCACGGTTCGTCCCGCTGCTAGCCATTGCGCCCTTGCGGCCTGTAGGTCTTCTATTTTTTGTCCGCTGCCGAGTCGGTGTGCCATTTCGATTCCCTTGTAGCGTCGTTGATCACTCGTCATCAGCATCCAGTCTTCGACCCATGTCGGCGGTCATCGACGTATTCTTGTGTATTGCTTCCAGCACGCTATCCCAATCGTCCCCGAAATGGCCATCCGGCGCGACATCAACACCCCACAGCGTCTTGAGTTCGCAATCTCTGCCATCGACCTCCATTGAGATCTCACAGCAGAACGGCTTGTCGTCGATGCATCCTGCGATCCGGTACGTTTCCCAGGCACCTCGATCTTCCTCGGTTGTGCAATACTGCCACACATCGACTGTTGTCGTTTTCATTTTCGTCGTTCCTGTGTTCTTGGGAGGACCTCCCTCCCTCTGTTCCCTTGTAGCACGACGACAGGTGACTGTTAACCTGCTCGATCGGTTCAATCGGACCACTCGTCGTGCTACAAGGGAACAGGTGCTCGCCTTGGTGAAATTGTCAGCGACGAAGAGGACGAGGGAGAGTGACCCTCGTCGGTGGTGACCCTTCTTTCTGACGTCTCTGAACGTCAAGGTTCTTTTCGTATCGTTTGTCCAATCTTGACGAACGCGAAATAGTTCCCGCGATGCCTGGACAGGGCACATTCTGGGTATTTCTATGCCCAATCCCCCACCCCTCTATAGGGAGAGTATAGGTAACTATGCCCCAAAAGTAGTACTGTTTAACGTATGGGGGTCGGGTTTCTCTCTGTATCGAATATACTTTCCGCATATATGAGGCCATATATTCCTCTTTCAGCCCAGACAGTCAGATCTCTTGTTCCGGATACTAAGCATTTAGATCGATCCTGATGTATATTAACAATGTCTGCCTTCCGTGCTACAATCTGATGTGTCCAAATAATCGCACTAACAGGAGAACAATATGAAAATCATCATGTGGTCTAAAATTTTGCCAATTGCTTTTGCGATTGCCTGGGCTATCGGTTGGGTTGGCATTCACGCCTTGTGCCCTCAGTGTATCGTTCTCTGGCTTGCCTCTATCGTAGGAGCTTAACATGCGTAAAGCGTTCACGTTAATCGAATTGTTGGTGGTGGTTGTCATTGTCGCTATTCTGGCAGCAATGATGCTAGGGGCATTGAATGCAGCCCGCAATTCTGCTCGTGAAGCGGCTACCAAAGCCACCATCGCTAAACTCAATAACATCGTCATGCAGCGGTATGAGTCGTATCTGACGCGAAGAATTGGATTTGACACAACCAATTTGACTCCGGCTCAAATTGCGGCGAAGGATGCAGCTATTCGGGCAACTTCCCAGTCGTCCGCGTGGTATCGTTTGAATGCAATCCGCGACCTCATGCGGATGGAAATGCCAGACGCAAAAACCGATATTACAAATGGTCCCATCACTTTCACGGTCAACGGAGAAAGCTGGCGTATTTCAGAACCACC
>Ga0265297_10003400_pt1 | contig 28863 bp, 55 predicted proteins | sample Munlanlwell13791_FD_192502 | JGI IMG/M metagenome (GOLD analysis project Ga0265297, IMG submission 192502) | Leachate microbial communities from a municipal landfill in Southern Ontario, Canada - Leachate well 137-91 | ecosystem: Engineered > Solid waste > Landfill > Unclassified | place...
TATTTTTTTTCTACCCATAATCTTAATTTTATTATAAATAGATAGAAAAAATAAAATCGGTTAAATAACTGATAATTTATTTACTTTTTTTGTAAATATTTTTCCAACAAGCTGATAATAAGTTTGTTTTTATTATATTTTTTTTCTTCCAATTCATTATAAACTTTTGCAGAAACCGAAATACTTAAACTTTTTGTTTTTTTTGCTGTTCTTGTCATAATCTATTTTTATTATAAATATACAAAAACAAATCTATAAAATCAATTCCTGCAACTTTTTTAAGTATTTTTCGTATAAATAATTAAAAACATCTATCAAAAAAAATTATTTTTCCATTGCTTTTTAAAAAAAATTTTGTATTTATTGCATAAATAACTATTAAATGATAAAAATCCAAATTATCTTAAAATGTTACTTGTTTTAATAGAAGCTAAAAAACAAGATTGGGAGAATTGAAATGGGAAAAGGAATTTGTTAGAATGACCGTTGAAGAGCTTTTTAGAGAAAACATAATAGTTAATGAAGAAAAGGTTTGGGAAGCAGTAAATTGGTGGGAAAATAAAGTTATTTGGAAACGACCTATTGCAAAAGCTTCAAGAATGATTAAATCTAAACTTAAAAACAACAAAAACATATGACAAAAATAGAAAAAATGCTCATAAAAGAGTTTAAATTTAAAACAAAAAAAATTAATGATGATATAATTGGTGCTCATGCTGGAGAATATTTTTTACAAAAAAAACTTAAACACCGTTCAATAAAACTTAAGAAAGATTGCGCTTTCCAGCTTTAAATTCCTCATTCACCGAGCCATCTACTGATGTGCTCTCCTGGGGCGTAAATTCGGGCAAACGGTGCCCTATTTTGTTATTAAATATCTTTGAACCTTCATTTTCTATGTTAATGGCTGCATTGTAATCTCGATTATGTTTTGCGCCACATTTCGGGCAAATCCACTCTCTATCATTTAATGTTAAATTCACATTTTTATATCCGCAGCAGTGACATAGCTTAGATGAAGCAAAATATCTACCAACTTCTATTATATATCTATTGTACCAATTTGCTTTATAAAGCATTTTTGATTTGAAGTCATATAAACTAAGCTCTTGGATTGCTTTTGCTAAATTATGGTTTTGCATCATGCCACTTACATTTAAATCCTCCATTGTTATAACTTGGTTTTCGTTTAGCAATTTGTTGGATAAATCATGAAGGTATTGTTGTTTCTTGTTGTTCAATTTTTCGTAAAACCTGGCCAATTTAATTCTTGCTTTGTCTCTGTTTTTTCCACCTTTTTCTTTTTTGGAAAGACTTCTATGTAACTTGGTCAACCTTTTTTCGTTATTTCTTTTTATCTTAATGTTTTCGTATTCATTTCCCTTTGAGTCTACTATGAACGTTTTAATACCCAAATCAATTCCGATAATATCGTTTTTGGGTTTTGGTAATTCTTTCATTAAATCGCCATTCACCAAAATAGAAAGAAAATATTTCCCAGATTTTGTGCGAGTGAGCGTTGCTGACCTTATGTTTCCTTTGTGTTTAACCAAATAATTCGCATACTTATCCGAACAGCCGAATTTTACATCCTTTAAATCCGATGTTAAAGTTAATTTAAATGTAGAATAATCATTTTTTTTAGATATTGCATCTATCGGAAATCTGCATGAGTGCTGATTATCTTGCCTTGATTTAAACTTTGGGAACCCATTTCCATTCACAAAAAAGCGCTTATATGCTTCCATTAAAGTCAGGATAGACTGTTTTAGAACTTTTGTATTGTGCTCCTGCAACCATACATATTCTGGATTTTTTGTCAACTCATTATGAAAGAAAAAACCAAGTTCTTTTAACGCATAGTTGGATTTATTGTCAACATATACTTGTTTTTTAAGAGCAAGACATTGGTTATATACAAAGCGATATGAACCAAGAAGTTTAGAAATATAAACTTCTTGTGTTTTATTTGGATATAACCTTATTTTAATTGCTCTTAACATTTTTCTTTGTTTTGGGATAAATGTTTATCCTTTCTTGTAAATATACAAAAAAATTAAAAATTAATAAAATATTTTTTTATTTTATAATTTTTTATATATTTGCAAATGGTTAAAGAATTATTGCCTATTTTGGAAAAATTTGCAAAAACTGGAGAAATTTAAAGTTATGGAAAACGCAAAAATATTTTTATTTACTAGGTGGATTTCAACTTGTTATGCAGATGAACATCTTGATAATAAAATGAGACATACATCTTCAGAGTGTTTCGATGCATCAGCAGCCATGTCGGTATTAAACAAAGAAGATGGCCATTGGTGGAAAAAACAATTGGAGCATTTTAATGATGTGGTGTGGCCAAATTATATTGAAAATGGCAGTGCAATAAATGCAAAAGAGTTTTTAAAAGACATTAAAAATGATGTTATAATTTTACACAGAAGCGATTTGAGGTCAATGGAAAATGACATTAGTTTCGATGATTTAAAATTGGGGGATTTTCCTTTGGACATATTAAAAGATGCTATTAAATATAAAATTATATTATTCATAGACAATCAGATGAAAGATAAATTAAAAATTTTAAAGCATGGAAGCCAAAAAGAATAAAAAAAGATTTGAATGTTTAAATGAAATTATGATTCGTAACAATTACGGTGGCGGAGAAAATTTATTTCAAGGACACAGTTATGTGTTGTCTTACATAGAGATTTTAAGAGGAAAACCTTTTGCTATTATAGAAAAATCAACCTTAATGACTGTCAGAATCCCATATAATTTATTTCTTAATAATTTTAAAGAAATTAAATCAAAGTAAATTTTATAGGCAAAGTAAACCATACTCTAACTGTGTTGCCATTTTATTTGCCAGGAATCCATTTTGGAAGCATTCTGACAACGCTTAATGCTTCTTCGTCACATCCGTCCCCAATTCCTCTAAGTAGTGCTATATTGCTTATATTACCGTCTGGTTCGACCACAAATTTAATATAGACTGTTCCTTGTATTCCAGACTCTTTTGCTAAAATTGGATAAACAACATTTTTTGCTATAAAGTCCATTCTTGCATTGTCGCCCCCACATACTCAGGCATTTCAGCTACAATAATCGGTATATTTGATAAGTCTTCTATAATTTTTATCTTTTTATTTTCCACAGAATCTATTATGATAATATTGGTTTCACTTGTATCAACTGGATTGTTTACAAATAAATCTGGGTCATTATTAAATCCTTCTGAGATAGAATCATCATCTGAAATAATTGGGATTGTAAATGGCTTGACTTTATTCGCTAAATCTGTTGGAGGAGGGGTGGTGGGGGAGGCGGAGGGGTTACATCATCATTAATGTCTAACAAATTAACTGTAACATTGTTTGTTTCCAGTATTATTCGCTGTTTATTTAAATAACCAGCGATAAGGGGATAAGAAACTGCCATTAGCAATAAAACAATTGAAATTGTGATGGCCATTAACATTCTCTTTTTATAAGATTTTCTTAACATGTAAGCACCATATTCCTGGTTCCTATTTTCAAAAATGATTTCATTAAATTCTACTGTTTTCATAATACATAGTTTTTATTTATAAAATAGATGCAATAGAAACATAAATTCCATAAATTTTAAATTAAAAATTATAATAATTTTATTTATATACTATTATATAAAAAACTTAATGAATTTAATTACATCATTAAAGTGTGTTACCTGGAATTTTCTACTAAAAAATATTTTTGATATATTTGGGGTCAAAGAGAACATAGTTCGTGGCATCAATCTCAACTTTGTCTCTAAATTTATTCCCTTTATACCCAATTGATTCTAAAAATAGTGAAGCATTTTTCTCATTTCCAAGAACATAAGAAAGCCAGTCATATACTTGTTTGTTAGTGGTTTCATTGGCATAATCTATAAAATCAGTTTGAAATTGTGCTAAATCATTTTCGTTAATTCCTGCTGATTCTAATTCTTGTAATATCTGTTGTCCAACACCTTCATCTAAATAGTCATCTAAGTCAAAATAAGAATTATTATTAATATCAAATTCTTTTACAACTCCTCCTTTTAAGAAGTATCTACGAGCTACAGTTTCTGAATCAGAGCAATATATTCCCCACCCTCCGAGACTATTTCCATCTCCAGTACCTATTTTGCTCATATCAAAATCATCATATTCTTTGGTACCTCCTCTAAATACATGAATATCTTCCATAAGCGATTCAATTAAAATATTTTTAATATATTTACGTAAATTTTCCATAAAAGTTATATTTTACATAAATATATTCAAATTTTTATAACTATTTATTATGGAAAATAGAAAAAAATAATTAGACAACTTGTTAGAGAATGTATTGAAAAAATGACAAATTAAGACGGTCTTTATAAATTTTTATTATATTTATTAAACGAAAATAGCTGTTATTATTGAATTTTAAGCAATTTAGTTTAATTAACAAATTTATGAAATCTAATAAGAAAAATATAAAAAAAACAATTCACGAAAATTATAAATCTCAAACTCATATTAATGAATTTAGTTTTTCTGATGTTTTACCTTCAAGAGTACCAATAGAAAATTATAATGAAGACAAAATAAAAGAAATGATTAAAAATGAAGATAAATTACCACAATTAATTCAGGCAATTAAATCATCAGATTATATTGATGAATATAGGGAAGAAAACGAAGATAATGATGTGGTCGATATTTTAAATGATGTTGATGTTAGAGATTCAAAGATAGGAGAGACAATTAGTGAACCCGCAATTGAATGGGAAAAAAGGGGAGTAAAACCATATGAGTCCAAAGAAGAAAGATTATATATTTTAAAAAAATATATAGAAAAATTTTATAATTTTGTAAGAAGTAAAAAAGGATTGGTGGCTATATCATTACATGAATAACAATTAAAAAACAAATATTATGGGAAGAATATTTTTATTTATCTTAGCATTGGCACTTGTAACGGTAGCAAGTGTATTTATATGGTTTCCACTATTTATTGTAATAGGTGGGACAGAAGCGTTAGCTATATTATTGTGGGGCACAATTGGAGTTTATAATGCAATGGTTTATGATACTATGAAATATAGAAATTATATAATACCAAAGAACTTTCACACTATTATTGCTAGGATTCCAATGCCAGTAATTTATTTTAATAAAACTAAAAACGTTTCAAAACAATTTGTATTCTCTGATAGTTGTAGGTATAATTCTGATGATATTAGTTGTGTTAATAAATTATACGGAATATCTTTTGGACTGCACCATAAAAATTCAGTTAGATTTGGTTGGAATTATAATGAATTAAGTGGAAGAATGGTATTATATGCTTATATATATAAAAATGGAGTTAGATATATTTATAAACTTTCCGATGAAATTAATATAGGTCAACTATATACTTATGATATTTTAATATCTAATTATAATAAAATAACATTTGTTATAACACGTAATATAGATAATAAAACAATGGGGATACAAGATATTGCATTTGACAATCTCCCAAGATGGGGATATAAATTATATCCTTATTTTGGTGGAGACTCTAAAGCTCCCCATAAAATTAAAATAAAAGAAATTTATTTTTAATTAAGCTAAATTGCTCATATTCCTTGGGCAAATTATAAATTCTAATATAATTTTACGAATATAAAAAGTTGTATTTTGTGATAAAACTTCAACAAAATATAACTTTTTATATTTTTTTTCGTATACCACTAAAAATTTATTTATTTTATCATTTATAATATGGATATAATAGAATTTATCGGAGAAAAGGCCAGTTATGATGAAAATGGACTTAAAATATGGGGAATTAACAAAGCAGGAGGTTATCAAATGCTTGCTGATGTCAGAGGCTGGGGAGCTATACAAAATTTATTTAAAGACAAAAAAGGGAAAATCGATATGGATAAGGCAGAAAAATTCCAAGATGAACTTGGAGTATGGATTGCTGAAGCCATAAATGAAAAACTATCCCGTGAAAGATTGAAAAAAACAAATAATGATGGAGAAGTCTCTTAATAAAGAAGAAAAATTCGTTTGTGAGATAATATGGGGTGGAATTCCAGTAGATACTGTTTTTGTCAGAAATAGCAAATTTTTTCAAGAAAGTTATAGAATGTTTCGAGAAAGAGAAAAAATTAAAGTGTGGAAAGAACTTTATGATGTTAGAAAAAAGACTTAAATTTAGTATAATGTCGAGGTTTTAAAAAATAGAACTTTTACTCAAAATATATAATAAAAATTAATTAAAATGAAAGTATTGCATATTACACCAGATTCAGATGGTTATGAAGAAGTAACACTTCTAGCAAATCATATTAACAGGAAAAATCTTTTGAGAGCAATCGAAAAAGATGGAGAAAAATTAATGAGTGGAGGATTTATTATAAATGATACTCCAAAAATAAGAGAAATTTTAGATGCAATTCCAAAAAAAGAGCAGTATGAATTTGTTAAGTCTTTTAAAGTAGACCCCTTTGTTAAACTTTATTTGGATGAATAATGGATTTAACCAAAACACAGGAATTAATATTTTCTGGTAAAATTTGCCCTTATTGCAAACAAAAAACAGAATTTGTTGATAGTTCTATTGTTTATGGGGGGAAAAGTTTTGGAATGATTTACTTGTGTAGGAAATGTGATGCTTATTGTGGCGTACATAAAAACACAAAAAAATCTCTTGGTAGATTAGCAAATGAAAAATTAAGGAAATTAAAAAAAGAAGCCCATGAGTATTTTGATATGATATGGCAATCAAGATTAATGAGTAGAAAAAATGCATATAAATTAATGAGTGATAAATTAAATTTGCCAATTGAATACACTCACATAGGAATGTTTTCAGAAAAAACTTGTGAAAACGTGATTTATCATTCAAAACAAATTTTAAAAGATAACAAATTAAAAATTAAACAAAAACAATTTTAAAATTAACACAATGGGAGAAAATAGAATTAAATTAACTGACACCACAATGGATGTGATGGTTAAAATGTCAGAAGGTAATCCAGGAGCACTCAATGCACTGATGCAAATATTGTCTCGGAGTAAAGAAATTGACCCAGATGATGTTTTGGGAGGGCTTGGAACTATATTACACCTAGACACACTAGAAATATATGGTACAGATATTTATATACTATATAATGATATTTGTGACAGAAATTTGGCATTTATGCTAGCAGTGCTAAGAGCTGTTCAATTGGGGCTTTTTAAAGACAGTGTTTTAAAAGACGCTTGTCATAGACAAGATAGGTCTGGTAAAGCACTTGTTCCCGTCGAAGACCTTTATTCAAAGGTTAAAGAAAGATTGCCAAACTTTGATTGCTCTAAAGACCAAAATAAAGATAAATAGAAAATATTACAATTTAAAGTTGGACTTTTTTATATCATTTATAACGATGTCTACTCGCATTTTTTCTTTTGGCTCCATATTTTTCATTGAGTAACTTTTTCCAAAAAATGCTGTAATAACTTTATTTCTCCTTATAATTGCATATATCTGATTTCCATTGCTATCACTTTGTTTATCTAAAAACAGCAAAGTGAATCTTTTTGCTTCCTGCATACAATTATTAGAGAGATATTCTACCTTATCTTTGCCAATATCAACTTCAAAAATCTTAATTGCATAACTTTTATCATCTGGAAAATCTGTGTTTTCTATAAATTTTATTACTTCTTTTATTCTTTCTTTTATTTCTTTTGATAAATCATAGAATCCAATACTTTCATATTTGCCTTTAGTTTTTGGAATTTCATATCCAACCATTATATGCTCAGGTTTTAAAAACCTATCTATTACACGTTCTTCAAAATGTTTTCCTATTATAGCCATATTATTTAATTTATAGAAATATAGCAAAGCAAAAGTCTAAAAGAAAATTTTTTATAACTTTTCTTAAAATTTTTCGTATATTATAAAAACAAAAAAAACATTTAAAATGGAATTTGATATAATTCAACACGAACAAACCCCCAAAACTCCAGAAATTCAGGATGTTCTTTTATTTATAGAGATAAATAAAGATGTTATTAGAGATTTTAAAAATTATGCAATATCAAAACAAAATGGAATTGGTTTGGCAGCAAATCAATGCTCATTGAATGGCGAAAGACTTAATTTAAGAATGGTTGCGGTAAAAAATATCAAAACCAGAGAGTGCATTGTTGCAATAAATCCTAAAATTGTTAAATATTATGGAGTAAAACGTCAAAAAGCTGAAGGATGTTTAACTTGGGGATTCAAAGATAACAAATATTATACTGTAATTGCATACAGATATCATTTTGTTGATGTGGAATTTTATACTCCTGATGGAATGTTTCATAAAGAAACCCACAAGGGATTTCAAGGGCAAGTATGGCAACATGAAATAAATCACATTAATGGAGTTGAAGAAAATGTTACATGCGAAGAAATTATACTTGAAGTACCCATTGATAAAAAAACAGAAAGAAATGATAAGTGCCCATGCGGTAGCGGGCTAAAATATAAAAAATGTTGTATTGGTAAAGATGATTAAACCTTAATAGCTAAAAACATGAAAATAAAATTTTTGTTTGCCTGGTTTGACTTTTGGATTGGTATTTTTTATGATAAATCTAAAAAATGGGTTTATATTTTGCCATTACCAACAATTGGAATTATATTAAAATTGCCAGTTAAGAGATACTGGATTTATTCTAAACTAATTAATGGAATTGTGGGCTCAATTGATAAATCTGGAATGAAAGAAGAAAGTAAACAAGGGCAGGGCAAATATAAATATATCCCATATTGGGCTGTAAATGGGGGAGGAGCCCCATTATTTGGAAAAGATATAACTTTTTATATTGACGATTAACATTATTAACCATGGAAAAAAGAATAAATGAATTTAAAGTCTGGAATTGTGTAACAAAACAGATGTTTTATCCAGATTGGAATGAACTTGCAATAAGAGCAATGCTATGCGAAATGATATTATTGCAGCATTTTGGTTATTTCGATAAATATGGTACTAAAGTTTTCGAAGGAGATATCCTACAATGCGGAAAGGCTAAATGTGTGGTTAAATTTGTGGATGGTGCTTTTGCTTTTTGTAATGGAATTGATTGGCTTGATGAATGGAATTGGGCTGATGATGCAAGAAGATTCAAAGTAATTGGAAATATTTTTGAAAATCATGAATTATTTGATTATAATTATTAGGAAATTTATTTTTTATAAATACAATTTAAAACTTTTTTGATATTTTTTCGTACAAATAAGTATCAATAATAAAAATTATGGAAAAAAAGAATAAAAATATTTTAATATTAATAATAGTAAACATATTATTACTTTTTAATTTTTGTTATATTATGTCAAATAATGACAAAAAAAATACTGTTTTAGAGAAGAATGTAAAAGAGTTAGAAAAGGTCAATAAAGCATTATTAGATTCTATTAAAACGATTAACTCTGATTTCGAATATAGGAAGTTTCTTGTATTTGAAAAAAGCGATATAATGCTTCCAAAGGGATTTAACCCTCGTTATTTGGATACCATCGAATGTTATATTAAAAAGTATAATCTCCCAGAAAGAATTGTTTATAGATTGATGTATAAAGAATCTAGTTGTGATAGCACTTCTTATGTTGAGAGGTCGGGAGCAAAAGGATTGTTTCAAGTAACACTTATTTTCTGGTATGAACATAGAGAAAATGAAACTGAATATAATGAATATAATCGAATTAAAATAGCATTACGTGGATTATCCAATATTTATAACACGACTGGGAAGAAAAGATGGGATTTGACTTTGAGTATATACAACTCTGGGCATTATGATAAAAAAAACAGCATAATATCTCAAAACAAAGAAACAAAATCATTTGTTAAATTTATTTTAAAATAAAAAAAATAATATGTTTTACACACCAGAACAAAAAAATTTAACACCTCAGCAAATTGATGAAATTTGTGAACAATTGTGGAAATTAGAAAAACCAAAAAGTTGCCATGACTGTGGGGCAAAACCAGGAGAAAGGCATGAAGAAGGTTGTGATGTCGCAAGATGTACTTCTTGTGGCAGCCAACGATTGGTTTGTAGTTGTGAGGATGGGGAACCTGAAATATGGACTGGATTGTGGCCTGGGGTTAAAGAATGCTATGAACAAAAGCTAATATGCTTTGATGAAGGCTTTAATAGCAATTGGCATTGGTGCTTTGATTTGAATAAGTGGTATGAAAATTCATTAAAAACAAATAAAAAATAACTATGAAAAAAATTTTTGGATTATATATGTTTATTATTATTGCAATATTTTTGCTAAGTTGCGAACAAAACTCTAAAAGTGTTTGTAAAAAAACAGAAGAAAAAAAATGCATGGATACTTTAAAAAAAGTTCCTATTGGAGTTCTAAATAAAGACAAAAAAGGTGATGACTTTAATATGGGCATTGGAATTACTTCAGGAAGAGTGGGTATTGATATGGGTAGTGGATTTGTTATTACTTCAGAAGGCATAGAACCTGGTTTTGGATTTTAAATAAACAAAATATAATGAAAGAAGAACAAGAAAATGTTGATGAATTTGAAGATGGGGTAATTGATGTTCCTCCAGTGAGAGTTAGGCTATATGACCAGCATTGCGATGAAGCATTTGATGGAACTGTAATAGCACAAGAATTAAATAAATATGTTGTAATTCCAGATTATAATTTGCAATTGACAGTTCGATGGGATAAAATTCATTGTGACGTTTTAAAATAAATTATTATGAAAAAACTCTTTAATCAACTTAAGCCATCCAACGTATTTATTAAGGAAATAGATACAAGTATAATTCAAAAAGATGCACAAAATCATAATATTGCTATTGTTGTGGGACTATCGGAAAAGGTGCCAATAAATAAGCCTATACTAATAGCACCTAAAATCAAACCAATTAAATGGTACCAGATTTGGAGATATAAAGACAAAATAAAATACGCAGAAGAAATAAAAAGGTGTATAAATGAATTTCATTGCATCTTTGGGTTTCCAGATGCCAAATAAAATTATTCACTAATTAAAAATAAAAATTAATATGAAAAGAAGAAGTAAAAAAGACCATGCAATTATTGTAATGGGAAAAAGATTTGCAAGAAAAGCAAATGCTCAATATTCCATAGAACAAAAACTTTTAAATATGGAATATGTTCATCCAAAAAAAGTAAAAGGAGGAGCATAAAAGCATGAAAAAATCAATAACTATATTAAGTATTTTACTGATGTTTATCATAAAAATAAACTGTCAGAATGTAGGGATAAGTGACAACACATCATTTGTGCCATCATCAATGTTACACATTAGACCAAGTGCATCTTATGCTGGAAGTTTATTTTCGGTACAAAATTCTACAGGGCTATATGCTATTCATGCCACACTGAATTGTAACATAGGAATTGGAACATCAACTCCCACCGAAAAGTTACAAGTATCTGGGAATATAAGATTCTCTGGGGCATTAATGCCAAATAATTTAGCAGGAACTTCTGGTAATATACTTACATCATCAGGAACTGGAATTGCACCAACATGGTCTTCTTTTATAATTGGTAATCCTACGTCAACAACTGTAATTGGAAAATATTATTCTTCATTAAGCTGGACAGGCACTTGGCTAACTAATACATATATGACATTTACCATAACTGATTCAGATTGTAGAGAAGAAAGCTGCATAACTGTTTCTATAGATGGACCATGGAATGCTTTGTATTCTGTAATAACTATAAGGAATGTAGTTTGTGAAGATGGCCAATTTAGAGTTACAGCAGTTAATCAATCCGGGTCTGGATTAACAGGAGGAATTCCTATTTCATTTATTGCATTTTATTAAAAATATTATATTATGAGAATTTTCTTATCATTAATCCTATTATTTGTATTTAGTATCTGTTATTCACAGGTATTAAATACTCCTGTTTGTGTGGAAATACTTACATCAACACAGGATACCAATAAAACGTCCATTTTGACACTATCTTCGGCAGTCCCAAGTATTTCTTGTGTATATAATGTTTCTCAAAGTGTAAAACTAGAATTTTGTGACAATTATTTTATATTACCAGATTCTTGCTCTGAAGTTAAACCATTAACATCAAAGAAATCAAATATTTCAAATCGTATAAATACAAACAAAAAATGAAAGTGCTAAGTAGTTTATTTATTATGTTTTTATTGCCAATTTATTTATTTGCACAGGTTGGCTCTATAAACATTCAAAATAATGCCAATATAATTTTAAATTCTAATGTTAATGTAATAATTGACCAGCCAACTCCATTTGGTATTTTATTAACAGGAAATATGTTGGGAGGTATAATTTCTGATAATGAACAAAGTAGAGTTATTTGGAATATAAATACAAATTCTGGCATATACACAATACCTTTTAAATATACAAATGGAAATTTAATCCCCTTAGTTGTAAGTATAACAACTCCTGGTACATCTATGACAAAAGGGCAATTACTGACTTCCACTTATCATACAAATAATTTAAACAATCCTTACCCAAATGGGCATACTTATTTTAGTCCAGTCACGAATATGTGGGATTATAATTTTATTGATAATTCTATGAATGTCGTAGATAGATTTTGGATAATAAATTTTAATAATTATTCAACTAATCCAATAACTACTTTAACGTTAACTTATGATAATTCCGAATTGAATGGAATTGCCCCTACAGATTTACAAGCACAATATTGGAGTGGTTCATATTGGGCAAATCCAACTTTGGGAATATCAACTCCAGCGAATAGAAATGTTAATTCAATTACTAATGTTAATTTTAATGCTCCCTGGGTAGTTTCTAATTATCTTTATCCATTGCCAATAGAACTATTAAATTTTGATGTTAAATATAGTAATAAAAGTATAGTTATTAATTGGGTTACTGCCAGTGAAATAAACAATGATTATTTTGAAATTGAAAAAAGTTATAATTTATTAGATTGGGAAAGTATAAGTACAGTTAAAGGAGCGGGAAATAGTAATTCGCCATTGTATTATACTTCTTATGATAATGAAATTATTTATGATAAAGAAATTTATTACAAATTAAAACAAGTCGATTATAATGGAAGTTATACAGAAAGCGATATTAAATTCATTACAGTAAAAAGTCAAAATGATGTATTAAGAATTGATAAATTATATGTTAATAATGATATTCTTAATATAGAACTTTCAAAAGCAGCTAGTGGAGAAATAAATATAATCGAAATTTCTTCTGGAAAAATCTTAATAAAAGATAAACTTTCAGATAGTTACTATATAAAAATACCAATAAATAATTTAAAATATGGTGGCTACATAGTAAGAATAATAAGTAACGAAAATGTTTTAATAAAGAAATTCAAAATTTAACATGGATAAAGAAACTTTAATAGAATTAAAACAGTATGCTGAGTTAATGAGTGATTTGAGTACTAAAACATTTCTTTACAAAAAGATATGTAAAGAGCTTGAAGAAAATAATGACGATTTATTGGAAGGTACTGATACTTTACTAATATCTAAAATAAAGATATTACAATATCCTATTGGAACTATAAAAAGTGAAAAGGAATGGATAAAAATTATTGGTAGAGCAGGATTAATTCTTCCTCTTAATGGGAGTGATGTAGAAGTGTTTAGTTATTATAAATAAAAACACATTTATGAAACAAAAAATAAATAAAATAAAAGAAGAATTTTTTGAAGGAGAATTGGCAGCAAATGAGGCAATATGGAAAATATTGGATTTACTTACTTCTATGCCTGAAACTCCACATTATAATACAATACAAGACAAAGCTTGGGATTATGCTAAAAAGCAATGGATAAATGATTGTACTTATTTGGACCTTAAGTATGCAGCAAAGGATTTTATGAATGGTGCTATATGGATGATGAAAACCTTAAATAATGCCGATATAAACAAAGAAGAGATAAAACAATCCTTAAAAATGAATGAAGATAATATGAATATAAATAATCTTCTTAAAAATGAAATCGATTTTTGTAATGAAATTGATTGCATTAAAAATGAAAATGGAGTTTTTGTTTACAAAAGCGAAAACGGAGTTCATAAATTTAATTTGCCAGCTTTATTATCTCACTATAAAGATTGGCTAATTGAAAAAAATATTGTATCAGAAGTTCGTAAAAAACAATAAAAATGGAATTAAATAACACAAATGAGATTTTATCCCAAGTAGAAAAAATACAAGGGGAATTATTAAAACTAAAGCAAATAGCAAGCAATAGCATTAAAGAGTTAAAAAAGCTTGAATATGAAAAAGGAAAGTGGTATTATTTTTCTTTTGGTGAATGTAGTGGAATTATAAAATATTCTCATTTAGAAAAATATCCTGGTTTTAATACAATTTATGGAACGGAGTTTTATTGGCTTGATGGTGATATTCTAGAAATAGATAACACAGATTTTTCAAATAACGATTGGGAAAGGAGCTTGTCTCTTGCCACCAAATACCAAATAGAAACCATTTTAAAAAAAGTAGCAGAATTAAAGGGATTTAAACTTGGTGCTACATATAAATCTACATGTAGAATTTATACTCTTGCCCATTTCTATAAATTAAAATATGATGTAGACAAAGATAGACTAGTACATAGTGTTAAAGATGGCACTGTGGGAGTTTGTTCAATATATTCAAATGGTAAATGGGCAGAAATAATCAAACATGATAAAGATGTGATAATTAATGGATATAAGGCTGAAGTCACATATTCAAGTATAGATTCTTCTATTAGAGTTATAAGATTTGGACATGCCAAGTTTAATGATTTTAAAGAATTAACTTTAGGAGATTTAGAAGCTATTCTTAAAGTTATGAAATTAAACACCAAATTTAAGGGAATTTTTAAAATATCTTCAGAAGGGATAAATTGTGATGAAAAGAATTATTTTTTATCTAAAACTGATGTAGAAAAATTAATAAAAAAATTAAAATAATAATTAATATGGAAAAAAATAACAATAATTTAGTAGTAGACGTTTGGATTGTAGCGACTAATAAAAGTTCTGCTTATATCTACAAAAAAAAAGCAGTAAGTCAAATCGATACTTCGTGTTTAGGCAAAGATGATATATCAACAAAATATACTATTATGGATAAATCTGATTTAGGTCCAGAATCATTTTATATTTGTAATGGCAAAACAAGCTGTATAAAAGTATTATCAATTGTAAGTAGAACTAATATTTCACAAGATACCAAATATTATTCTTTAGATGAAAAAGATGCAAAAAGCCATCTTGAAAATGAACTTGCAAAAATAAAGAAGAGCAATGAAGAGTTAAAAGCATGCTTAATTACAAAGAAAGAAGCTATTAAATCCGCAATTACTAACAATAAAAAGGCATTTATTATTCATTTTCGTTTTACACCTTATAAAAATGAAAGGTTTACAGTTGTTGGGATAAAGAAAAAACATTCAATTAAGATAGGATTATCTTTTTGTAATCCAAAAGATAACTTTTGTAAAAAAATTGGTGTTGAACAGGCTTATTCAAGAGCAATTGAGAACCCAATTATTTTTCCTTGTTCTAAAGAAGCCACCCCAAGGGAAATTAGAGATATGTTGAATAATTTTGCAGAAATGTGTAGAAATTCAAAAATGTTTTTAGCAAGATATTTGTATGAAAACAAATAAGAAATAACTTAATTATACTGTTTTATGTCATGGTATGGAAAAAATGAGGATGATGAAGATTATGCTTCACGTTCTCAAAAAAAAGAAGAAGAAAAATCAAGAACACAGAGGCATCTAAATAAAGATGATGATGACGATGAAGTATTTGAAGAAGAAGAAAAGTCAAGAACTCAAAGACATCTCAATAAAGATGAAGATTAAGCAGGATACTTTAAAAGCTAAATTAATTAAGGAAATATAAATATGCTATCATATTTTCAAACGGTTGTTATTCGTATAAATGGTAGATATATTCAAGAGCGTATGTATATTTCAGAAGAAGAGTTTAATAAAGATATACAAATGGCTACAGAAAACCCAAAGAAATATAAAAGAAAATATGATATATACAATTGTATTGTAGAAGGATGCCCACTATTTAAGGAATACAATGGTGTTGATAAAATCTTTAAATATAAGAGCCTCTATAATTCTGATGAATCAAATTATGTTGTTGAAATTTTAAGTTAAATATCGTGGAATTGGTCAATAAAGGAAAACTTAATAGAATGTGCAAATATTTTAAAAGAAAGAAGTACACATTCAATATATTTATAATAATAGCTTGGGAGTTAGTAATGTTATAGAATATAATGGAAGATATTGTAGATTTGAATTGGATGAAGAAATCTATAACAATTGGGACAAATATTATTCTATTAGGTTTTATGATAAGCATAATATTTGCATATTTGAAGAGTCGTTTGGTAGATGGGCAGAATTTTGTGGATTGGGGAAAATAAAAGAATGTAATTCTGGTCCATATTGTTATTTTTCTATAGAAAAAATTCCTTCTATATTTAGCAAGTTAAAACGATTGTTTAATTAAGAAGCACAACCTTAAAAAGATTTTTAGTTATTAATTCGGCCAATCCGGCCAAAATATTTTGGCCGATTTTAATTCAAAAAAGACAAATAAAATTAAATTTTTTAAATTTTATTTCTTTTTTCCATAAACCATGGAGCATAATAATAATCCTTTTGTTTACTATCACCACCCAAAGGCTTTTCGTTTTCTAATTCTGCTAATGTTTCCTCAACCTGCTTAACAAAACTTTCATAGCTATCTTCTGTTATTTCTCTTATCATTGGGTTAGATAAACATTTTCTGTAGTTTTCTTTTGCTTTTTCTATTAATTCAGGCACTATATAATATTTATCTTGTAGACAAGTTGTAATTAAGTTAGCATACATCCATTGTGCCCAGAATTCATCTTTTTCTTTTGTATCATCGTCTTTATAATGAATTAACTTACCTTCAAGATTTTTTAATTCTTTATTAACTATAGGAGAAGTTTTTTCTCGTATATCGGCTAATGTGTCTGAGGTACCATCATCACTGTATCCTGGATAAAAATCGCCAGTACCTTCATATAAATTCATTTCTTTTGGAAAGTCTTTTTCATTTCTTGTATGAATTACTATTTTATAAGGAATATGTGGCCATTCATCTGTAGTGTCATATACACCATATATATCAAATGTGCCATCACCCCCAAATAAAGAAAGATATAAACCAGTATTATGTTTACCCAAAGATTTAACTCCATCTTCTTTTGGATTAAATTTGCCTGTTTGCATCTTTTCAATATCTTCTTTATAGTCATTAAGATGTGAAGGGTCAATAATTATTGCTTGACCACTATCTAATCCAAGTTGCCCAAGTTTCTTTTGTTTAATTTCTTCTTTAATAATTTGATTAATGCATTCTCTAATAATTGGCCTTATTTTTTGTTCATTAAGTGGAGATTTTTCTAATATTTCTAAATTATAAAACTTTTCTTTTTTTAAATCTTTATGGTCATAAAAATAAGTATAGGCATCTTTCCAATCGGTATTTTTAGGAAATTTAGATTTATCAACGAAAACAGTATCTAACATAAAATAAACATTATCTTTACTTAAAGCTATTGGATAAGGCACATCACTATTTCCAATTTTAGAATAATATTTAATTATTGGTTCATCAGTTTCAAAAGAATAAACATTTGTTCCAATAAATAAATATTTATGTTTATGTTCTTTATGATATAAATTATCTGAATTTTTATCTTCATTAGCAGCTAATTCAACTAAAACGCTACTATTGCCGTCTTCTTTGTCACCAGTGAATACATTTAAAATATCATGTGCTTTAAGAACATTTTTAAATATATAAAGATATTCGTCATCTTTATGTACAGAGAAAGCTCTTCCTCCGTTTTCATGAGTTATAAAATCTTCTATTTGTTCTCTAATTAATAATCTTATTTTATTTTTCATAATAATAAATAGTTAAAAATTAGAACTTTTTTTATATTTTTTCGTATAAACCAAAAACCAAATTCATGTATATAATAGTATAAAATAATGCAATGGGTAAACAAAACAAAATATTATATGCAATATTAATAATGGTGTTTTTAAATGTGGATATTGTAGACAACTGACAGATAATGAAGGTAAACTTATAATATCAGAACAATGTAGGAAATTAACTGACGAACAACTTAATCTAGATTGAAAATTATTACGCAAACTAATAGTTGATAATAAGTTTATTAAAATAAAATCAAAAATTATAAATCATTTTAAATTCATTTTTTAAAAATATGGAAAAACAATTTGGTGAATTATCTCAATTCGTGAAAAGAGATGTAGAACTTTTTAGAAGTTCTGATTTAAATAACACTGCTATATATTTTACAAAAGTAGAAGATAAAGACAGAGTAACTGCAAAGGCATTCTTTGAAGTGTTAAAATTTAAGTTAAGGGGTGGAGACCATCAGTTGTACGTTAGGTTCCCAAATACTGATTATTTTGTAGAAATGGTTGAGGGTGGTTTTGGCTCTGGTAGAGGATGTATGACCAAAGCAATTGGAGAAAATCCTTGGAAAGATAGTAAACACGATAAACCGCTTACTGTATATTCATTTGATAAAAATATGATGTTAATATTTGGTAGAGAAGATTGGGGTAGTAGAGAATTTGAATTTATGACAAAAGTTGCAAGTTATGACAAAGGAAATCCTTATAACCGACCTTACCCAAATGAAACATTTGTAAATTACCAAGAGATAGAAGATGCCTTAAAATTAAAATACTTAAAAATCCCAGAAGATATCAGAAATATCGAATACTGTTATAAGACAACAGAAGAAATGCCAACATTTTTTATTGTAGACTATCCAAAATACAATTTTAAGTACGACAATCATAGATTTCGTTCTATTACAGATAATAAAATATCTGAATATCAAATAAAAAGCTTCCAACGATTTCGTGACGGTGGTACAACAATAATTACGGTGATTGATGAATTAAATAAAGAACACAAGTTTTTTTCGCCAACACGTTTGCCAAAAAAAGTATTATATGAAAAATGGGATGAAATTGAACTTGTAGAAGCTACTGATGAAGAAAAACAAAGTATCATTGAGCTATTAAATTTAAAAGTAATTCCATATGAAATGGATAAAATTCAATCAATTAAGTATCTAATCTCCGAATCAAGTGAAAATTGCGCTGCTGATGATTTGTTTTTTATCATAAAAGACATAATATATAATTATGATGAAGAATCTTTTACCAAAGAATATCTCAACAAATGTTTAAAAGATAAAGGATGTCAAAAATAAAAAATATGACCTACTATGAAAAGTAAAAATGATTTGCATTAAATAAATATATAGTTCTCTAATTTTATTTTATTTTTCATATTAATAAATATTTAGAAATTAGAACTTTTATTAAAAAGATTTTTTAAATATCAAATTTTTTTATATTTTTGTAAATAAAAAAACTTTTTTAAGGCTTTATCGTATAAATTTAAAAACAAAGTAAGATGAACAACAGACTTAAGCATAATTTAAAAGTATGGATAGCATATACCATAGCTTGTTATATTATTTTAATTCCATGTCAAATATGGGTTATAGGAATTTCAATCTCTATAATATTAGGTTTTTTTGCAGGGCAATTAAATGATATAAACACCCAACTCCGTAAATTGAATGGGGAAAAATTTGATAACATTGATTAAATTAAATATTATATGGAATTAAATAATTTTAAGCCATTTAATATACCAGCAATAGTCATAGTTATTATTGGGTGGTGTATAGGAGTAATCAGCTGGTGGATAGCATTACCATTAGTATTTTTATGCCTGGATTTACAATTTAATTTTAGAAAATAATATAATGAAAAAAACAAAAAACACCATTGAAATTAAAAAAGTAAGAAACATCATTGACCTTAGAAATATTCCTACTCTAAATATTAAAAATTTAGAAAGAGAAATATTGAAAGCTTTGATTAACTCTGGAAAAACTCATTACGAAATTTCAAATTTAACTGGAATATCTTTAAGAACTCTATATAGAAAACTTAAACTATATGGAATTAATGACGAAATAAATAAGTCAATAAAACTTTTAAAAAAATCTGGCTACAAAGTCATTAAAATGTAAAAAAGAATAATATGCCATGTATCGATAAAATTTATAAAATCCTGCCAAGAAAACTCCACTGCTTTAACTTAGAAATGAATTGGCTTAATATTTTTAAAATTTATTAAATTATATGAAAATAATTAAAAAAAGTTATAAATTTTATTCAAATTTATAAAATTTTTGTATATTTATATTTGTGGGACACAACAAAGATGAAATATTAAAAATAAGAATCACGAAAGAACAGCATGAGTCATATAGCAAATGGTGCAAAGAACGCAAATTGCATATGTCAAAACGTATTCGTAATTTTATAGACTCAGAAATGAAAGACAACAAATAAATGCAGGTAATAAAGACATATAAGTACAAGTTGAAGTTAAGTAAAGTACAGGAAGAATCTGTACGGGAATGGATTCATACTTGCAGGGCGGTTTATAACCTTGCACTGGATACGAAGATTTATGCTTATAAGTCAAATAAAAAGAATTTAAGTTGCTATGATTTACAGAAGCAGGTAACAGATTTAAAGAAAGATTATGAGTGGATAAAAGCGGTTCCGAGTCAGAGCTTGCAGGATGTAATAGAGCGAATGGATGGAGCGTATAAGAAGTTTTTTTCTGGAGGTGGGTTTCCGAGATTTGCGAGAAAAGACAGATATCATTCCATCACATTTAAATCTGTGAAAGTGGATGGAGGATATAGGGTAGCATTGCCAAAACTCGGCACTGTGAAGTTTTTTGGCACCAGGTTGCCAGAAGGTGAACTTAAACAAGCAATAATAACAAAAGAAATAAATGGTCATTTTATCAGCATAACAGCAAAAAAAGAAGTTAACGACATTAAGCTCAAAGAATTTCATAGCGAAAACCAAGTTATTGGAATAGATGTGGGTGTTAGTTTCTTTTATGTAACATCTGATGGAGAGTATGTGGACAATCCACGTTTTTTAAAAACACAACAAAAGCAAATGAGAATTTTGCAAAGAGCACTTGCAAGAAAGAAAAAGAATTCGACAAATTATAGAGATATGCAGAAACGAATTGCCAAATTGCATAACAAAGTAAGATGTCAACGTCTTGACTTCTTGCATAAAACTGCAAATAACATTTTGGCATATGATTTCATTGCAGCAGAAAAGCTGCAATTAAAGAATATGACAAAATCAGCAAAAGGGACAATCGAAGAACCAGGAACAAATGTTAAACAAAAAAGTGGATTAAACCGCTCTATGCTTGACCTTGGAATTGGGATTTTCTTTGACATCATCAGATATAAAGCAAAATACCAAGGAAAAATGTTTGTCCAGGTTCCTCCACAAAATACAAGCAATACATGCGCCATTTGTGGATATTCTCATAAAGACAATAGAAAAACACAATCCGAGTTTGTATGTTTAAAATGTGGCCATTCAGAAAACGCTGATTTTAACGCATCAGAAAATATTAAAGGGAAGGGCATTCCCCTTTTTCGCCAACGTGAAGCATCTTTAGCTTGTGCGTAGAAAAAGAATTTCCGACGCTTTAGCTCGGAGAGTCGTCAAAGTGTGTCTGTTTTAGTAGAAAGTAATGCATGCAATGTAAATTGCTCATTTTATGTAGATAAATATTTAAGACCAGATGGTGGCTTAGAACTAATACAAAAAGAGTTTTGGGACATGCCTGGGGTGGAGGAGTATATGATTATAAGGGAAGGTCATTGAGAATAACAGATTATGTATCAAAACATAAGCCAAATGCAAATTTTATCAGGCAATTGGTAGTTTTTCAAGATGGCAGAGTTGCATACAGTTGGTTTCAAAAGGGAGCATTTTGTATAAAATAAAAACATTTTAATTAAAATCTTAATAAAAATTAGAATATTTATTATAAAATAAAATAATAAATATTCTAAATGAGAGCATTTTTTAAAAATCCAACCAAAGGACATATTGCAATACATGATATTGCTGGTAACTTAATAGTTAAATTATTACCAAATCAGACATATGATATTACTCCATATATAGGAGAAGTTAATTCAATAAATCAGATTTTAGAGCGTATTGTAATTAATAATCATCTCGACTCTATTTTTCATAATAAATTAAGAGGCAAAAAATATACAAATATTTCTCCAACCGACTATTTTTATTTACAAACAAATATAACACCTATAGTTGGAGGTCTAAAAATTACATTTGATGATATTGTAAATAGCACAGTTATTCCTCCAACTGACCTAGCTGGATGGAATACTTTATTTGATACAGCAACTAATGCAGATACACAATTTAATCAAGTAGAAGTAGTTGCTAATACAGTAAAACTTGCTGGTCCTACCACTTTAATAATTCAAGCAAGTTTGTTTTTAGGAGATAGAAGTATTATTTCTATCATAGATGACCCATTTGTAAATGAAATTGGTGATTCTGCTTTTGCAGGAAGTAACTCTATAACAACAGTATCATTTCCTCATGTAACATCAATTGGAAATAATGCTTTTGGGACTGTTGGTACTGGCTTTATAAGAACTTGTTTTTTATTAACAGACATTTCATTTCCATCTGCAACGACTATTGGGGTAAATGCATTTAAATTATGTTCCACTTTACCTAGTGTATCTTTTCCAAATGTAACTACAATCGGAAGTAATGCTTTTAGAAGTTGTGGCGAATTAACAAGTGCTTCTTTCCCATCTTTATTAAATATGGGTACAGAATCATTTAGAAATTGTGAAATGCTTACTAATATAACACTTCCAAAAATAACTCTTATAAATAATTATGCTTTTTATGACTGTACTGTATTGTCAGACGCAATATTTATGTCTGCAACAACTGTTGGAGAAGGTGCGTTTTATAATTGCAATATGTTAACTGGAGTGACAATGCCATTGGTTACAGAAATTGGAGAAAGTGCATTTAATCTGTGCAATACATTAAAAAACATTTCATTATCATCAGTTACAACAGTTGCAGATTTAGCATTTTTTGGATGCGAAGCATTAACAAATATATCAATTCCATCAGCCACAAGCATTGGGCTCAATACTTTCCAGAATTGTTATGCATTAACTTCAATAACTGCTGGAATAACATCACTAGCCACTGAGTCATTTATTAATACAATTGCAGGTGGTTTAATTGAAATGTATTTTCCTTCATTATTAAGTATTGATTATGAAGCATTTATTAATTGTAATAGTATAAAAAACTTATCATTTCCACTCGTAGCAACTGTGGGAGAAAATGCTTTCTTTTATTGCGAATCATTGGAAAGTATATCATTACCTTCAGCAACAACAATTGATAATCAAGCATTTTATTTTTGTACTGCATTAACAAACATATCATTGCCTTCAGTAGCAACCATGGGAAGCAATGTGTTTACTGGAATAACAGGTAATTCAATAACATTAACAATACCACAAACTCTTCTATCTAGTGGAAATTCTAGTATAACAGCTTTAACTGGCAGCAATACAGTTACAATAATTACTACATAAAAACAGAAAACATGGTCAAAATTCCCTCCACAAATAAAAAAGTGGGGGTTTTTATTTTTAAAATATATAATATTGAAACTTTTATGACTTTTTTTCGTATAGAGTAAAAATGTTTTTTATGAATATGCCAAATTTTAAAATAGTTGGGATAAAAATTCATGATATTCCAAAAAAAAGATGAAAACTTATCAAAATTTTTACGCATATCTTGAATATCTGGGTATGTCACAAAAAAACATAGAGCAGGAGCTTTTAAAAGCATCTGAAATCTTTTGCTATATGATAAATGTGACAAAAGAAAATATGAAGAAAAAAGAGTTTGAAGAATTTAATGATTTTATTAATGATGAATCAGATGATTTTGTACGTAAATTTGATGAAGCTGAAGCACGAGAAGAATATATTAAAAAGGAAAGACAATACATTAAAGACTTATCAGAGCAGATAGAACAAATAAATAAATTTGTTAAATTTCTTAATGCAGAAAAAAAAGAATATGAAAAAATAATTTTTTCAAAAGAATATGCAGAATGGATAAATGATTATTTGAATGCTATTGATAATAATATCATAAAAAAAGATTTGTTTGAAGATATTGAATTTATTCCTGCATATCTTGATAAAAATTGTAAAATTAAAGTTATTGACTTTGTTGAAACTCTTAAGTGTGTACTTGGGATTCTTGTTAGTGAAATAGAAAATTATATAGGATATGAAAATTTTCCCAAAGATACCAGCATGAATGATGGATTTCCTCTTGTAGTTTTATTAACACAAATTGTTAGTGAGAATAAAATAAAAATTCCCAAAGAAGATTTAGTATATTATGGCAGTTTAGTTTCTGCATATGAAGACATAAATTGTCTTGTTAATATAATCAAATACCAAATAGAAAAAATATCTGAATAAATATGAAACTAATTAGATGCAAAAAATGCAATGATGTCGTCAGACTTATAGAATCAAAATGGAGAACCTGCGAATGTGGAAAATCAGGTGGCCAATACAATAAAGATTTTATGTCAGCTACAGTTGAGGGTGATTGCGAAATTATTGGAATTTCAAATCTTATGTTCAAAAAAAAATACAAAAAACTTTCCGATGAAGACAAAACAGAGTATAAGAAAAAAATCAATCATCATCCATGTGAAATATGGTTTGGAGAACTTTTGGGAGATTATCAGATAATTAGAATTAAGTCTTCAAAAGGGCCAAGGCTTAAAGCTAAGGTAAAATGGCTTAAAAAAGCTAGTAAAATTACTTTTATAGATAAAAGAGATTACTCCGTAAATATATTAGGAAATAAAAAGCCAAAATCAATTGTTATAGAAGGCAATTCAAAGCCAAAACCTAGTTTTAAAGAAAAAAGAGATGAAGCCCACAAAAAATAAAGTTTTTTGTAAGAATTGTGAAAGGACAAAAATGCTTTTTGAGACAGAAAAAAAAGCTGAAAATTTCATAAAATTTAACAAAGAAGAAATAGAGTTTGAATCAGGCTATAGTCCTCAAAGAAGTTATTATTGCGTTTTTTGTGGAGGCTGGCATACAACAAGCTTAAAAGAAAAATTAAATTTATCAAGGAATGAGAGAATGTTTGAACAATATATACAAGAGAAAGAAACTATAATTACAAAAAATAATAAACCTGAAAATAAAGAAGATAAAAACAAAAAAATAAAAAATCTGGAAAATAAAGTTAAAGAAATGAATATTTCTCAAAAAGAAATGTTTTTTCTTGAAAATATAGACAATACAAAGAAAGAAATTGAACAATTATGTTCTAATAACAATATTGATAAAATACACCTAAAAGAACTTCGTCAAAATCTCGAAATTTTATATATTGTTAGAAAACAGAATGGATTAAAAAAAACTAAAAGTAAACTTGAAGAAATAAGAGAAAAAGAAATTGAAGAATGGCAGTTGTGGGCTAAAAAGAAAGGATATTAAAATGAATGATGATAGTATAATGCCCTTTGGGATACACAAAGGTAAAAAGATGGCAAATGTCCCAGATGAATATCTTTTATATTTATACGAGAATTCCCAGATTTATGGCGAACTCAAAGAGTATATTAAAGAAAATTTGGGAGTAATTAAATCTCAAATAGAATTAAAAAATAAATCAAACAATCATGGACAATGATTTACTGATATATGAAAAAGAATATCATCTATGGAGAAACAATAAATATCTTGGGACTGCAACATGGACTGATGGCACTCCAATAATAAAAGACCGCAAAGTCAAAAAAGTCAAATTTAATATAAATAAATTTTTTAAAATAAAATAGCTATGAAAAGACATTTCTTAAGCTGGATAAAAAATCCTCAATTTAGACTTGCATTGGTGATTCCTTCCTTAATTATGTTTATTATATCAATTTTTTCTTTTTGCTTGACGAGTCTATATACAGTATTTGGAGTGATATCCTATATTATTGGAGTGATAATGTATATAATTTGGTATCTTTTTATAGCTTTTTGTCACGATAATCCACGTTATAATATAGTAACAATTGAAACAACAGAAGATTTAGATAATATAGTTCCTGATGAAGAAATAAATAAAATTATAAACAAATGAAAATAAAATTATGGAAACAAATAACAAAAAAATAACTATCAAAATTGAAGGCTTATCTGGTAGTGGAAGTCTTTACCTTTTATATTTTATAAAAAATGTTTTACGGAAGAATGGCTTTAATATTACACATGTATTGGATGACGATTTCCTTACAGAAAGAGACTTTAATGAATGGATAAGCCCAAAATATGCATTAATAGAAAAGGTGCTAAAATCAACAACAATAGATATAGAAGAAATATGTCTTCCTCCTGAGCCTAAAAGATGCGACAATACAAATATACAAGACAATTCCGATAAATCATCCAAAAAAGAATAAGATGGGAAAAAGACCAAGAATTCCTTATGTACCAAAACCTAAAACAAACTTTACGAAAGTTCCTCAACATTCTAACAAAGCTCAAGCTTTAAGTGATATTGAAGTGAAATGTGAAAATAAAATTTTATTTAGTTGTAAAGAAGATGATGTTATTGCTTTTAAAGATATCATATATAAAGAGAATGGCGAAGGATATCTAGTACTTGATAATGATATAGAAATAAAACTTTTTGCTTTTAAACTGATTTAAATGAAAAAAAACAATTTATTATTTGATGATGATACTATTTTAATTCCTTTTAGTGGGGGATTAGATAGTACTTTTTTACTATACAAAAATCTTGAAAAATCAAAAAAAGTTTCTACTTTTTATGTACAATTATTAGACAATAGTTATAAAGTTAAAATTGAATTAGCTCATAGAAAGTATATATTAAATTATCTAAATAAAAAATTTAATTCAAATTTATTGTGTGAAGATAGTGTCTTGTCTAAAATTCAAATTGAAAATTCTGATGCAATTAAATTGGAACAGCCCCCAATATGGATGTTTTTTGCTAACTATTTAAATTGTAATAAAAAAAGAGTAGAAATTGCTTATGTATTAAATGACTGCGCTATTTCTTTTCTTAAAGATATCAAGAAACTTTATAAAGCATATAAACCATTTTGCGAATGTTCTAATCAACCTAAATTAAAGTTTCCATTAATTAAAGAATCAAAAAAAGAAATATATAACAAATTGCCATATGAATTAAAATCGTATACTTGGACTTGCGAAGTGCCAAATATTGCTGAAGATACAGATGAATCTCTAGTATATAAAAGTTGTGGTAATTGTGAACCCTGCAAAAAGGAAAAAATGATGGACATTTATACAAATAAAACATTTAAATTAATGAAGAGTACAAATGAAATTTCTGTTTGTTATGATGACATGCCTGTAGAAGTGGTAGCTCATGATGATTTAGAAATAAAACAAATAGTAAATGATGTAATATCAGAATAAAAATGGAATTAAAAATATTAATAAAAAGTTCAGAAGACCGATATGTTTCTTACAAAAAAATCTTGGAAGAAATGTATAAAATTTCTGGGATTCCAGAATGGTTCAGAGAGATTCTAAGAGATGGAAAAAACGTTGAACAAGGATGGCTTAAAAAACTAGTGGAAGAAAAAAGTTTTGAAAATGATGGCCTAAATCCTCCATTCTGTTATGTTATAAAAAGAAAAACTTGAAAAGGTTTAATAATTATTTATATGGAAAATATTTAAAAAAGTTGCAGGAATTGATTTTATAGATTTGTTTTTATATATTTATAACAAAAAATAGATTATGACAAGAACAGCAAAAAAAACAAAAAGTTTAAGTATTTCGGTTTCTGCAAAAGTTTATAATGAATTAGAAGAAAAAAAATATAATAAAAACAAACTTATTATCAGCTTGTTGGAAAAATATTTACAAAAAAGTGAATAAAAATAATCAGTTATTTAACCAATTTTATTTTTTCTATCTATTTATAATAAAATTAAGATTATGGGTAGAAAAAAAATAAATTTAGAAAATAAAACAAAAACTATCAAAATATATATTCCAGAAGAATTATATAAAAAGCTGGAAGAAAAAAACATTAAAAATAAATCTAAATTGTTTAATTGGCTTTTGGAACAACACTTTGGTCTTTAATCAAAATAAAACAAAAAATTATGTTAACGAAGTGGTATAAAATAAATGTTTCTGAGAAGGATAGGGATATTTTGATGCAAATGCAGCAGAATTATTCTTATGCATTCAGGAAAATCTATAATAACATGGATTTAACGCAGGATAAAAGTTTTATAAAAGAAATTAGAAATAAGTATAATATTTCATCCAGAGCATATGAATATTTGGTGAAAGAATGTGATTCTTTTTATAAAAGAAACGAGGCATCTATAGAAAACAGAAGGAAACTAATAGAACAACTAAAAAGTAAGATGTCTGAAGAAAAAGATACGAATAAAAGAATAAAAATAAATAAGAAAATAATTGGTTTGTGCCGTTCTTTAAAGGGTGGAGTTGTATTTGGCGGGAAAGTTTTAATGAAAACATTGCAAAAAAACAACGGAAACAAAGAAAAATATAGAAAAAGTAGAATATTGCCACTTTGTTTTTATGGAGAAACATCTAGAAGTGGAAATCGTTTTTTTAATTTAAAAGGTTTGTCTGATGGATTTATTTTGTTTAAATATGAAGGAAGCAATATTAAAATAAATATTGAGCTATGTTTAAAGAAGAATGATGTGATTTTTTTAA
>Ga0265297_10003401_pt1 | contig 28863 bp, 29 predicted proteins | sample Munlanlwell13791_FD_192502 | JGI IMG/M metagenome (GOLD analysis project Ga0265297, IMG submission 192502) | Leachate microbial communities from a municipal landfill in Southern Ontario, Canada - Leachate well 137-91 | ecosystem: Engineered > Solid waste > Landfill > Unclassified | place...
CAACCAATTGGTTTTGCGTTACGTCATAAAGGACAAATGCGCCCGTTACGCCTGCGCTACGAAACAGTTGGCTCACTTGCGGACTGTCCTGCCAATCAAGAGCGGCCACCCTGAATGAAAGCAGGAATAGGAGAGACACCAATACAATTTTTACGACTTTCATGTCAAAACCTTCTCGTCTGATGAGTGAATGGTGGATCATGTGCTGTACGCCCAACGTAAAGTTGAGGGGCGGCGCGCTTTTGCGCCGTCCCACTCGAACGGCAGGTTAGCCCTTTCAGTACTCGCGTGGAACATAGATGTCGTCTGGATAGGGCAGGCGCCCATTGATCGAGCGCACAAACTCAAGGAGGATATGAAAGCTTGCGTGGAGGTCTGCTGAAGTTCCAATGTCCTTGTGTTTATAGGCGTGGATTGCATTCCGTCGCTGCAAGACCATCAATATCCATTCGTCCCAGTCCTCTGACGGACCCCAGATGTTCTTCTTGAAATAGACCCGCAACTGTTCAAGCGCGACACTGTCTGGTTCTACCAACTGGCCTTTCTTCTTTATTGCCTCTACGTCCGCAACGTAGTCATCGTAGTAGACAGAAAGAAAAAGCTTCAATTGCCCTTCGACTATAGCCCCAACATTGGCCCATGCGAGAATAAGTTCACCGTCGGTCAATGGGCGATTCCAGTTCTTAAGCGCATCAGCGAGCGAACTTTGCCACTCCAGCATTGACTTGTTCATAAGAGACGCGGCTTCAAGCGGTGCCCACCCACTGCTGTTTTTCCAAAACGACATCATATTGCCGACAAGAGTCGCAACTCTGGCAACGGCGATTTCATTTGATAACGCGGGGCTGTCCATAAGAGAGCTAACAAGGAATTAGATAGTTAACAGTATATCTACCGACAGATGCTCTTCTATACGATAATTTATTGATCAGCATATAATTTTCCTTTCCGTATATCATCGGTGATAAGTAACAGTGGCCAGTAACGACCAAATCACAGCCATTGAACCAGATAAAGCGGTAGTCCGCAATGGGTTGTTAGCAGATGAACAGTTTCAACTGGAGGGGTTCAGGTTATTTCACTCTCTCAATATGAATCATAGTCGCCCGTAAAGAAGCCAGCACGTCGATAAACAAGCAAACCATTGAGCTGAAAATAAACAACACGCTGAGCACGACAAATACAACCAAGACTTCAGTGCTGATTTGATTGGTAAACCGCGAAGAGATTGAGCCCAGCATAAACACGCCGCTGCTTATCGCGCTGCATAACAGCAGGGCGAAACTCCACTTGAGCACTTGACACCGGTACACCATCGAGTTGAGTTCTTTCTCCAGTTTTTCCGCGGTTGAACTGGTTTTCAGCTCCTCGTAGATGTCTCTGAGTCGGCCGATGGCATGGGTGTAACGGGCGTTCAAGGTCAATACAAAGATGCCGATGCTGGAAAACAAAACCAGGGAGCTGGTTACCAGTTCGACAATGCCATCCAACCTCGACAGCATTAACCCTCCTGGCCGTCAATTCTGGCAGTGGTTAATATCGGTCCGTAAACAAAGACGAATAAGGAGAAGGCCGCCAGCCAGGAAAGTGTCGAGATATAGATTAAAGTTTCGTACCAGCCCGGCATCGCTATCGGCAACAAAACCCGGAATAATGCGGCGATATTGATCAATACAAACGCGACGGCTATCGCATTGGAAGCTTTCATCGCACGGCCGGTATGGCCTAGCGATATCCGCGCCATCATGCCCAGCGTTAATACGCCGATACCGCCCAGCGTAAAAGCATGCAACGCCAACGATGGCAACACCAACGAATAAGCCGATAACACGGTCAACAAAAAGCCGAGGATCACCCAGCCGTAACCGGCATAAAGCACCCATAACAGCGGTACATAGATGACGCGTTGCACATACCAGCCGGACAGTCTGGCGATATTAACGATAACGGCGGCAACTGCCGCCAAGACCAGCAAGGTTCCTGAAATACCGAACAGTTGCAGGGCGAATACGATAACGGCGGAAGCTACCGATGCGTTATCCAGCAACGGGTTTCTGATAATCAGCGTTCCCGGTATGCCGCGTTCGGTAAAGAACGGAAATACCCGCCCGGCAATGATCAAAATTAAAATAATAATAGTCGCAACCGCCAGCTGGATGCCGGTTGCAGCGGAGTTAGGCTGCAAGCCCAGCATTTCAAGGTGGATCATGCCGTTACTTAGCGCCAACAGCAGCAACAGCCCGATGAAGAACAGATTGCGGTACTGCTTTGCCTCAATGATCGGTTTGCTGACTTGATAAGCCAAGACAGGCAGAAATGAAAAATCCACCAGTGCAATCAAGGCGTCAGGCAACAGGCCCGCATAAAACGGCAGGATGCGCCCGTAAAGCCATAACAGGCACAAGTTTGCCAACGGGTCGCCGGTCAAGGTTTGCTTGCCGGTCCAGTTTTTGACTGCGGTCAATAAAAATCCTGCGATGACGGCAACCGCGTAACCCAGCAGCATTTCGTGCGCATGCCAGTAGTTGTTGGAGAAGTAATGTTCCGATGTTAACGTGCCGTTGAATATGGCGTTCCAGAAGACAATCAGAATCAGCGCCGCAAGGCCTGCCAAGGCGAAAAAGGCTCTAAATCCCAGCGCAAAAAGCGGATAATCAAAAATAGGTTGTGATTTCATGGTGATGTTTTCCAGCGGCTCTGCTCAGTGTTCGAGAATTTGTCTAATTATACTCATTTCTCTGTTGAAAGAGCCTTTTGTGTTTCCAAGATGATTTTTTTTACTTTACTCAACACTTGCTGTTGTTGCTCTGGCGGCAGTTTGGCGAAGTCCTGTTCAAATTCGTCCAGGGTATAGGCCGGGGCGCTTGATAAGGCAAGGCCGCAATCGGCAACGACCCGATTAACAGGTTCGGCGGCATGTTCCAAGGGTATGGCGGCGGACAGAACCTTGCGGATCATGGTGTTGACGCGAATAAAAACCGATTGCCCGGTCAGCAAGTCGTCGATGATGCGTTTGGCATGCTCTTCCGCATAGCCTCTGCGTTTCGAGTCCTTGAAGGTTTTCATCTGTAGTTTAACGGGGGGATTTTTGTCGATTTGGTATTCAAAATCAAAAGCGCTGCCTTGCGAGGCGATCAAGCTGTCGGCATTAATGACCACTTGCAGGGCATTGTCCTTGCAGATGATTTCCAGTCTGATGTTGTCATAAAGACCGCGGGGCGGCAGAGGCGACAGCGCAAAGCTATAGTTTCGATTGGTCAATCGGTCGCTTTCCTGGTGATAGCTCCAGGTATCGGCGGCAACGACAGTAAAGGGACAAAGAAACAGCAGTGCCAGAAGGAGTCGCCGGGCGGCTTTGTTAAATAACGCGGCCGACGGAATGGAGTAGGGTAATGCAAAAATATAGCGGCGTGTCATTTTGGATGTCCCCGTATCTAACGGTTATAAAAGTTAAAGCTTATTCGATCAATTTGAAAAAGCTTTTTGGGGCGCCGCATATCGGGCAATCCCAGCTATCGGGAATGTCCGCCCAACGGGTTCCCGGTGCAATGCCGCTATCCGGGTCGCCTTTTTCTTCATCGTAAATATGCTCGCATTCCAAGCAGTGGTATTTTTTAAAGTCCGACATGTTTCACCTCGTTATGGGTAGTCTACGCGTGTTGGAAGCCGGGCGCACGCTTAGCCTTTACCGCGAGTACGGGTTCTGGGGTTGGTGCTGGTAGGCGATTTGTCTTTGGATATTTCCAGCGTCTCAAAGCGTTTTTCAATAAATTGAATGATTAAGTCGGCGATGTTCTTGCCGCTGGCGTTTTCAATGCCTTGCAGTCCGGGAGACGAGTTAACCTCCATAATGACAGGGCCATGATTGGAGCGCAGCATATCGACGCCGCACACATTCAGTCCCATGATTTTTGCCGCTCGCACCGCAGTAGAGCGTTCCTCGGGCGTTAAACGCACTAAAGTGGCGGAACCGCCGCGATGTAGATTGGAACGAAACTCCCCCTCTGTGGCTTGGCGTTTCATCGCGGCAACGACTTTATCGCCGACTACAAAGCAGCGAATGTCGCTGCCGCAGGCTTCCTTGATAAATTCCTGCACCATGATATTGGCTTTGAGTCCCATGAACGCCTGAATAACGCTTTCCGCGGCATTATGGGTTTCGGCCAGAACCACGCCGATGCCTTGGGTGCCTTCCAACAGTTTAATGACCAGCGGAGCGCCGCCGACCTGGGCGATTAAGTCTTCAATGTCGTCAGGATTATTGGCAAAGCCGGTTACCGGCAGACCGATGCCTTTTCTGGCAAGCAGCTGGGTTGACCTTAATTTATCGCGGGATCGTGATATGGCTACCGACTCGTTCAAAGGCAATACATTCATCATCTCAAATTGCCGCAATACCGCAGTCCCGTAGAAAGTGACTGAAGCGCCGATCCGGGGAATAACGGCGTCGAATCCCGTTAAATCTTCACCGCGGTAATGAATGGATGGGTTGTGCGAAGTAATGTTCATGTAACAACGCAATACATCCAGAACCCGTACCTCATGGCCCCGTGCTTCTGCGGCTTGAACCAACCGTGAAGTCGAATACAGTTTGGGGTTGCGGGATAAAATAGCAATTTTCATAAAGACTTAAATTCTCGATTTAACACGGTAAGATAAACGTATATTTTGACATGAAATAAGGCCGGACGCTTTAGAAATACTGGGACCGGTGATGGTGTACAAATAGCTGGAAAGTTTTTACCGCGAAGAGCATGAAGGCTTGATGAACAAACCGCCTCGATTTTTTTAATGCCTGAAGTCGGCGATAAGGTTGTTTTTAATCAAAAAATCAAGCCGATTCCGGCCTTAAGTGCTGAATCTTGTTTTGAGAGCCAGCGCCGCGCCATGCAGGGCTTTGGCAAGGGTAGGGTGGGCGTGTATGGTTCTGGCCAGGTCTTCGCTGCTGGCGGAAAACTCCATGGCCAGCACGGCTTCGGCAATCATTTCGGAAGCTTGCGTGCCGATGATGTGAATGCCGAGCAGAGCGTCGGTTTCTGCGTGTGCGATAATCTTAACCATGCCTTCCGTTTGGCCTAAAGCTTGGGCGCGAGCGGTGGCTTTTAAGAGGTAGATGCCGATTTTGATCGGCTCGCCCATCGCTCTTAAAGCTTGTTCGGTCTGGCCGACCCAGGCAATTTCGGGTTCGGTAAAAACAACGCTGGGCAAAAGATCATAGTTGATAGGATTATGGAGACCGGCGATTTGTTCGGCAACAAATAGGCCTTCCTCTATGCCTTTGTGGGCAATCATCGGACCCAGCAAGGTCAGGTCGCCGATCGCGTAAACGCCGGGCAGGTTGCTGCGGCAGTTTTCATCGACATAGACATAGCCGTTTTCATCCAGCAGTAAATCGGCTTCGGCGGCGGCCAGATTTTCGGTATTGGGTTTCCGGCCGGATGCAACAATCAGTTTATCGACGCGCAGCGCGTGAGTGCCTTCGCTATCCTGATATTCTACCGTGACTTTTTTGTTGCCTTTTTTTGCGGAAATAACCCGTGTGCCCAAACGCAGTTCCAGCCCCTGTTCAGTGTAAATACGGTAAGCCTCGCGCGCGATTTGCTGATCGGTCATGCTTAAAAATGTTTCCTGCGCTTCCAACAGGATGGTTTCGGCACCGAGCCTGCTCCAGATGCCGGCTAATTCAAGGCCGATAACGCCCGCGCCGATTATGGCCAGTCTCTTGGGGACTGCGTCGAGATTTAAAGCCATGCCGGAATCAATAATAAATGCATTGTCGATTTGTGCGCCGGGCAAATCGACCGGGGAGGAGCCTGTAGCCAGAATAATATGCTTGGCTCCGATTATTGATGAAGGCGATCGATCCGCCGGCGTAATTTCCACCCGTCGTTCATTAAGCAATTTGGCTTTCGCTTGAATGCAGGTAATTTTGTGCTGGGCAAACAAGTCGGCAATTTGTCGGCTGAGTGTTTCGATAATATTGTTTTTGCGCTGCATCATCAGCGTAATATCCGCAGTAACGGCATCGGCCTGGATACCGTGTTGCTTCAGATTGTGGTTGAGCGAGTGGTAAATTTTCGCCGATTCCAATAAGGCTAAAGACGCAACACAACCGGCGTTGAGGTAGGTGCCGCCCAAGCTGCTACGGCCCTTTTCATTATGCCAGTTGTCAATACAGGCGGTTTTCAGGCCGAGCTGGGCGCAGCGGATGGCGCTGGAATAGCCTGCCGGCCCTGCGCCGATAACGATCACATCAAACGGCTGCATTTGTTTTTTTTGCATGGTCTTATATGTTAAGTAATAAGTGGGCGGGCGCTTCCAGGCATTCTTTGATAGTGACTAAAAATTGCACGGCTTCGCGGCCGTCAACCAGACGATGATCATACGATAAAGCCAGGTACATGATCGGCCTGATAACAATCTGCCCGTTTTCAACCACAGCGCGCTCTTTGATCGCATGCATACCCAGGATGGCGCATTGCGGCGGATTGAGTATCGGCGTGGACAGCATGGAGCCGAAAATGCCGCCGTTGGTGATCGTGAAGGTGCCGCCTTTCAAGTCGTCGTAGGTCAGGGTGCCGGATCGGGTCTTTGCGCCGAAATCGACGATGCTTTGCTCAATGCCGGCAAAATCGAGTTGATCCGCATCGCGCAGCACCGGTACGATCAGGCCGCGCTCGGTGCTGACCGCAATGCCGATGTCGTAGTAGCCGTGATAGATAATGTCGTTGTCGTCAATGGAGGCGTTGATCGCCGGAAAGCGCTTTAAGGCTTCTATCGAAGCCTTAACAAAGAACGACATAAAGCCCAGTTTGACATGGTGCTTTTTTTCAAAGCGTTCTTTGTATTGGTTGCGTAGATCAATCACGTTTTGCATGTTGACTTCATTAAAGGTGGTCAACATCGCGGCATTTTGCTGGGCCTGTAACAGGCGTTCGGCCACTTTGGCCCTTAGCCGGGTCATCGGAACACGCTGCTCCGGTCTCAGATTTGAGCCTCCCCGGCGTTCCGTCGTCTCCTTAGACGTCGGTTGACTGATGGCGGTAGGAGCTTCCACCTTTGTTGAAGACGGGGGGATTTCGGCTTTGGCCGCAGGTACTATGAGCTGGGCTTCCTGCAGGTTTTTTTTATGCAGATAATCCAGGACATCGGTTTTAGTCAGGCGGCCGTCTTTTCCAGAGCCTTTGATGGCCGATGGATCCAACGCATTTTCAGCGATTAACCGGCGTACCGAAGGGCTTAGCGGTATGTCGGATTCTTCTTGCTCGGATTCTGCGCCGGCCGCCGTTGCCGGGCTTGCTTCTATAGCTTGGGGTTCCAGTAAGGCGAGCACGTCGCCGCCGACCACAATGGAGCCGTCTTCCTTGAGTATTTTGCCTAGGATGCCGGATTCCGGCGCCGGGACTTCAAGCACCACTTTATCCGTTTCAAGGTCGACGAGATTTTCGTTCTTGATAACGGTGTCGCCGGGCTGCTTATGCCAGGCGATCAGCGTTGCGTCGGAAACGGATTCGGGTAGGTTGGGGACTAAGACTTCAATGCTCATGTTATTTTCCTGAAGGTTTGCCGTAAAGAGCCGATTGAACGACGGCTTTTTGTTGTTCTATATGGACGCGAAAATTGCCGACAGCGGGCGCTGCCGAGGCCTCGCGACCGGCATAAGTCGTGCTGATTTTGGGGCCCAGATTGTCGCTAAAGTGATGTTTGGACTGATACCAGGCGCCTTGGTTTTGGGGTTCTTCCTGGCACCAGATGAATTCCTTGAGTTGCGGGTATTTGCTAACTTCCGCTCTAAATAACTCGTCGGGAAAAGGATAGAGCTGCTCAATGCGCGCAATAGAGACATGTTTGAGATCGTCCTGGCGCCGTGCTTCCAACAGATCGTAATAGACTTTGCCGGCGCACATAACCAGACGGGTCACTTTTTTCGGATTGATGTCGTCCTGCTCGCCGATGACGGATAGGAACTGGCCGGCGGTTAAATCTTCCAACGTGGAAACCGCCAGCTTATGCCGCAGCAGGCTCTTCGGACTCATCACGATCAACGGTTTGCGATAGGGGCGCAGCATCTGGCGACGCAACAAGTGGAATATTTGCGCGGGCGTGGTCGGACTGCAAACCTGCATATTATGTTCGGCGCACAATTGCAGATAGCGTTCCAGGCGGGCGGAGGAGTGTTCCGGCCCCTGGCCTTCAAAACCGTGCGGCAGCAGCATCACCAGGTTGCACATGCGGCCCCATTTGGTTTCGCCGGAACTGATAAACTGGTCGATAACGACTTGCGCGCCATTGGCGAAATCGCCGAATTGCGCTTCCCAGATGACCAAGGTGTCCGGCATCGTCGTGCTGTAGCCGTATTCGAAACCTAGCACGCCCGCTTCGGATAGCAGGGAGTCGAATATCTGAGCATTGCCCTGATCTTTGTCCAGATGTTTAAGCGGCGTATAGGTTTTATTCTGCAATTGATTATGTAACACAGCATGGCGATGCACAAAGGTGCCGCGCCCGACATCCTGCCCGGTCAGTCGAACGTCGTATTTCTCCATCAGCAAGGTCGCATAGGCCATGTTTTCGGCAAAGCCCCAGTCCAGCGGCATCGCTCCCGCCGCCATTTTACGGCGGTTATCCATGACTTTGGCGACCCTGGGATGTAACTCAAAGCCGGTCGGCAAACGCTGCATTCTGTCGTTGCAAAAGCGTAGGCGATCCATGGAAACAGCCGTTTTACAGGCTGATTTCCAGTCGCTGCCCAGGAATTTATTCCATTGATTGGTGTAAGGGTAGGGGCCGTCGGTTAGCACAGGCCTGGACACCACTTCGCCGGCTTCGAGCAGTTTTTGGTAGTTTTGCTCGAGCTCTGTCGCTTGCTCATCGGTGATAAGCCCGGCTTTAATCAGCTTCTCGGCATAAAGCTTCCGCGTCGTTTTCAGTTTGCGGATTTTTTTATACATCAACGGCTGGGTGGCCGAGGGTTCGTCGGCTTCATTATGCCCAAGTCGGCGATAGCAAATAAGGTCGATGACGACATCCTTGTTAAAGGTCATCCGGTAATCCAGCGCCAGTTTGGTGACAAATATAACCGCGTCGGGATCGTCGCCGTTGACATGAAAAACCGGGGCCTGGATCATGCTGGCCACATCGGTGCAATAAAGCGTGGAGCGTGCATCCTTCGGGTTGCTGGTGGTAAAGCCGATTTGATTGTTGATGACGATATGCACGGTTCCGCCGGTGGAAAAAGCGCGGGTTTGCGACATATTCAGGGTTTCCATGATAATGCCTTGACCGGAAAAGGCTGCATCGCCGTGGATTAATATCGGGATGACCGTGTTGATGCCGTTTTCCCCCGCCCTGTCCTGACGGGCCTTGACCGAACCTTCGACTACCGGATTGATGATCTCCAGATGCGATGGGTTGAACGCCAATGTGATATGGGTCGGCCCCCCCGGCGTGCTGAGGTCGGATGAAAATCCCATGTGGTATTTGACATCGCCGGTACTGACGCCCGGCGAAAGCGGCGAAGTGCCGGCAAATTCATTAAACAGGCTGGCGGGGCTTTTGCCCAGAATGTTGACCAGCACATTCAGCCGGCCCCGATGCGCCATGCCGATTACGATTTCATTAACGCCTTTTGCGCCGAATCCTTGAATTAATTCGTCCAGAATCGGAATTAGTGATTCGCCGCCTTCCAGAGAAAAACGCTTTTGACCGACGAATCGGTTGTGCAAATGGCTTTCTATGCCTTCGGCGGCGGTCAGTAATTTGAGCAGCCAAAGTTTTTTTTCAGGTCCCAAGTCCAGGTTGGTTTTGGAACTTTCCAAACGGTTTATGATCCAGCGCCTGATCTGGGTATCGGCGATGTGCATGTATTCGGAGCCGATACTGCCGCAGTAAATCTCTTGCAGGTTGGCGATAATGTTGCGCAAAGGCAGCCGGTCGACGCCGTAAAGCGCGCCGGTGTCGAACAGCGTGTCCATGTCGGGCTCGGAAAGACCGTAATAAGCAGGATCCATATCGGCGGGCGGGGGCAAGGTCCTTCCCAACGGATTATTGTTGGCAATCTGGTGTCCGCGGACCCGGTAATGATTGATGAGCCGGGCAACAGCCGATTGTTTTTTGACGCTTTCTTCGGTAAAACCTTGTAACTTTGCCAGTCTGCCTTGAGATTTAAGCGCAAGTTGCGCAAAGCGCTCTACGACAGGGCTGTGAGGCGTTTCAAAATCGGCGTCGTTGTGAATTTCGTTGAATTTTTTTTGCCAGCTGGCTTCGACAGAATCCGGGTCTTCCAGGAATCGTTCATACAGATTCTCAACAAAGTCGGCGTTGCTGCCATAGAGAGAAGAGGAGTCTTGAAAAAGTTTAAGCAGCTTACTCATTATGAATGTCCAATTTATTCTGCAAGGATTTTGTCTTGTCTGAACGCTTAAGTAGTATATTACCAACATTTAACCCATGTACTGACTAAAATATGCTGCGCTTAGTCAGGAAATACAGCCAAGATGTTTTCTTCCAAAGTATAGCCGGAATGATTTTATGATAGACAAAAGAAATATTGTAATTAAAGTTAAATACCCGGTATCTGGAAAAGCGCCGGAGAATCCGACGCCCAAGATGGTAACAGAGTGGAATGTTAAAAGGATTCTGCTTGCCGGCGGCGTGCTGGTTCTGATCTTATCGTCGTTGTTTTATGTTATTAATAACGATACGCAAGAGACAAATTCAGATAATACTGCGGCGATAGTTTCCGCGGCAGAAAAACAGGTGACGTCGGAGGATGATAATAGGGAAGCGGATATAAAGAGCCGGGATATACCCAGCCAGTCAGGCGCAAAAGCTAACCCTTTAGTTAAGCCGGAAAAAGAGCTTATTAAGAAAAGCAAACAAACTACCGGTATTGCTGCTAAGGAAGTTATAAAAAAACAATCCAGTAATAAATTTAATAAAGAACAATGGAATTCAGGCGATAATCATAATGTGTCGAGAGCGTGGCTAACCTATAAGATTGATAATAAAGCTCCGGGAGCCGAGGTAGTTAAGGTTTTGGACGTTAGCCGTGAAAAACCGGTATGGGTTGATTATTTTATTGAATTAAGGGCGATGAATGGTAAACGTGTTTATCATGAGTGGCTTAAAAACGGTGTGGTTGTTTCCAGGAAAGCATCGGTTATATCAGGAGATAGCTCGCGCACATCAAGTCGAAAGTTATTATCCGATTCCGAGCAAGGTAACTGGGCCGTGAGGCTGGTCGATGAAAAAGGCCGGTTATTAAATGAAAAGAAATTTAAAGTCGAATAACTTTTAATCGGTATATTGATTGTTAGATAATTGAATATATTTATAATCGGTTATATGATATATAATATATGTTTTTTATTTAAGGGCAAAAAAATGACTGAATATCAAGATCTTTCTGAACATGAGCTGCAAGCTGTTATTGAAAACGCAGAAAAAGCCTTAAAAAATAAACAGGCTAATAAGCGTAAAGAAGTCATAGCGCAGATTAAAGAATTGGCGGCCTCTATCGACCTTATTGTAGAAATTCACGAGCCTGAGAAGAGACCTGTTCGCAAGGGCGCAAAAGTCGCCATTAAATATCGTCATCCCGACGATCATAGCAAAACATGGACCGGACGCGGCGTGGCTCCAAGATGGATGCAGGAGTTGCTGAACGCCGGGCGGCAGCGCTCTGAATTTGAAGTATAGTGTATTAAGCAATATGCATGCAGGAACGCTGACTGCCCGCGGGGCTTCATCGTTCCCGCGCCGCTCACGCATTTACCCGTCGTCGCGTCGGTTTTCACCGGTACATTCCTCCTTGTTGGAGCAAGTTGCAATTGCTCTACCCGCCACTTTTTCCGACTGTAAAAACATCTGTTTAAAAATACGGAAAATAGTCTGTTATATGATATAGTCATCTCAAATGAGAATGATTGCTGATAACTTTGGGCAGTTGTTTCTTAGAACACTTTAATTTTGGTGGTTAATTTATGACAACAAGCTTAAAAAGCCTGGCTGTGGGCGATTCTGGAAAGGTAGTGGGCTTTGAGCAATCGGGTAAGGCTTATCGTAAACGGCTGTTGGCTATGGGCTTGACGCCGGGAACCGAGTTCAGCATTACCCGGTTTGCGCCGATGGGAGATCCAGTCGAAATTAAATTGCGCGGATTTTCATTAACCCTGCGTAAGGATGAAGCGGCAATATTATTGATAGAGAAACTCTGATGAAAACTGATTTTACGGTTGGTGTTGTCGGTAATCCGAATTGCGGCAAAACCACACTATTCAATGCGCTTACCGGCGCCAGACAGCATGTCGGTAATTGGCCCGGCGTTACGGTCGAGAAAAAAACCGGCGAATACAGCTACGATCATAAACTGATCGAATTAGTCGATCTGCCCGGCACCTATTCGTTGGAAGCCGCCGACGATCAGGTTTCCCTGGATGAAAAAGTCGCCCGCGATTATGTCGCCTCCCAGCAGGCCGATTTAATCATCAACATTGTCGACGCCTCCAATTTGGAGCGAAACCTGTATTTGACCTCGCAACTGATCGAGATGCGGGTGCCGATGATTTTAGTGCTTAATATGATGGACGCCGTTAAGCAACGCGGCATTAAAATTGACATTGGCTTTCTCGAGCAGTTTCTGGGCTGTCCGGTTATTCCGATTACCGCCTCAACCAAGGACGGCATCGGCATGTTAAAGGCCGCAATCAATAACGCCGCTATCGCCAAGCCGATACCTTCGATAAAAATCAGCTATATCTCCGCGCTGGAGCAGGCCATCGATGAAATTTCGCCGTTGTTGACCGAGACGGCGCAACAGCATCATTGCGACCTGCGCTGGTTGTCCGTGCGTTTGCTGGAGAACGATACGCTGGCTCAGCAGATGGCGGGGGCAGCATTGTTGCCGACAGTCGCCGAATTACAGCGCCGGGTGGAATCCGAGACCGATGATGAAATAGACATACTCGCCGCCGACGCCCGTTACGGATTCGTCAATGAACTGACCGGTGGCGCAGTCTGCAAACTGAACGAAGTCAGCCGTCACACCACGGAAAAAATCGACAACATCGTTTTGAACCGCTTTTTGGGCATCCCGGTTTTCCTGTTAGTCATGTACGCGATGTTCATGTTTACGATCAACATCGGCAGCGCTTTCGTCGATTTTTTCGATCAAGCCGTAGGCGCTTTGTTGGTTGACGGTCTAAGCCTTGCGCTCACCGAGCTGAATTGGCCGCAATGGCTGATTGTCTTAATCACCAAGGGCGTAGGCGGAGGCATCCAGGTGGTCGCCACCTTCATCCCTATTGTCGGTTTTCTGTTTATGTTCCTGTCGGCGCTGGAAGATTCGGGTTACATGGCTCGGGCGGCTTTCGTGATGGACAGGTTCATGCGCATGATCGGCTTGCCCGGCAAATCCTTCGTGCCGATGATCGTCGGTTTCGGCTGCAATGTCCCTGCGATTATGGCGACGCGGACGCTGGAAAACCAGCGCGACAGGATATTGACCAACCTGATGAACCCGTTCATGTCCTGTGGCGCCAGATTGCCGGTTTACGCCTTATTCGCCGCCGCATTTTTTCCGATCGGCGGCCAGAATCTGGTTTTCGGTTTGTATCTATTAGGCATAGCAGTCGCGGTACTGACCGGATTAATCATGCGCCATACCCTGTTTAAAGGGGAGTCTGCTCCCTTTATTATGGAATTGCCCGCCTACCACATGCCGACATTACGCGGCGTCTTTATCAGAACCTGGGACCGGCTCAAGTCGTTTTTGTTCAACGCCGGCAAAGTCATCGTACCGATGGTGCTGGTGCTGAATTTTCTTAATGCGCTGGGTACAGACGGTACATTCGGGCAGGAAAACAGCAATAAATCGGTATTAAGCGAGATAGGGCGCAGCCTGACACCCGCGTTTAAGCCGATGGGCATAGAAAAAGACAACTGGCCTGCAACGGTAGGGATTTTTACCGGCGTTCTCGCTAAAGAAGCCGTGGTCGGAACCTTGGATGCCTTGTACAGCCAGCTCGGAACGGATGATTCAGGCGCTGGCGATAAAGCGCCGTTCAATCTTGAACAGGCTTTAATAGACGCCTGTTTAACCGTGCCGAAAAAACTGCAAGACGTTGCGGACAACCTGCTGGATCCATTGGGCCTGAATATCGGCACCGTCAACGACATAGCGGCGGCTGCCGGCGAACAGGAAGTCAATGCCGGTACATTCGCCGCGATGCAGCAAAGCTTTGACGGTAAAGCCGGGGCTTTCGCCTATCTATTGTTTATCTTATTGTATGCGCCGTGTGTAGCGGCAACCGCTGCAATTTACCGGGAAACCAACCGGAACTGGACTTTATTCGTGGTGTTCTGGACCACCGGCATTGCCTACATGACCGCAACTATTTTTTATCAAACGATAACCTATAGCCGGCACCCCGACTATTCATTGGTATGGATAGCCGGATTAATCATTGCATTTTCAGCCGTATTGCTAGGCCTGTGGCTGCTCGGTAAAAATTCCGACGCAACCGGCATAAAACAAAGCCGGGAGTCTTTAAGTGATCCTGTCTGATTTGAGAGACTATTTAAGGGAGCAGCGCCGAGTTGCGCTGGCGGATATAGTCACTCACTTCAACATGGACGCCGATGCCTTGCGGGGCATGCTGGACAAATGGATCAGCAAAGGCAAAGTGCGCAAATTGCCGTTGACGTCCTCTTGCGGCACCAGTTGTTGTCAGTGCGATGCTGCTTTGACAGAGATTTATGAATGGGTTGATGAATAAATTCGTAACTTTTCATTAATAACCGGGAAACCCCAAAAAACGGTTTAAAAATTATCACTCTATATTCGCTACTTACGCTATTGAACTTAAACCCAAGTTAAAGTTATCGAAATATGCGCATTCTCTGTATTCTTGCACTTATAATTATCTCAATTATTGAGATAGGCCCCATTCCCATCACCCCGATTGTCTTGCTTTACGTTGTACTGTTTCGCCCGGCATGGTTTTATGAATGGGTAATCAAGATATACGACAGAGACTAAAACCGGCTGCAAGAAAAAGTGACGCGATTTTTTGGGGCTTGCGCGGCCAATATAGGAATGTAAGTTTTGTATCGGGTAAATAAAATTGAATGAGAAAACAAACGTAAAATATAAAACTGCTTAAGGAATTAGCGATAACCTTGATTTTTGTTGGCGTTGTACTGTTTATTGGACATGAGCTTGACCGATCGTACTTCAACCCTCTACTAAGAAGAAGCCGGATTAGTTTTTGGGTGGTTGAAAAAAACCGTATGAAAAGGTTTTTTTCAACCTTTAGCTTCTTTATTCCAAGCCCATTTAGAAAATGGGCTTGATTTTGTTCATGTTATTAGACGGGCAGTTTGTGGCATGGAAATGGCTTAATAGTCTGTAAGTTTTGTTAAAAACCACTCGTATTATTTAACTTACATACATTAGGAATAGAATTGCCATGATATTTGAAATTGTACTTACAAGTGTTTTTTGTATCGCTGTCTTTTATGCTCATATTTTCATCAAAAAAATAATGGCTGACTAATAGCTCATCACTTATCTGTAAACTTATCATTTAAAATTGGAGCTGAACAATGTTAAAAATCGGTATTACCATCCTTGCGTTGCTATTTTTAGCCGCGCCTGTTTTTGCCGAAGAAGAGCCCACGATGCATCAAGTCTATTTGGCGGCTGAGGCAGGAAAGTTTACTGAGGCTCAGGCTATGATGGATAAAGTGTTGCTTGCCCATCCCAACAGCGCCAAGGCGCACTTCGTAGAAGCCGAATTGCTGGCAAAACAAGGTTTGCTCGGCAATGCCGGCGTCGAGCTGGCTACCGCCGAACGCTTACAGCCCGGATTGCCCTTTGCGAAGCCGGACGCAGTGAAGAATCTTAAGAGCCGTATTTCTTCCGCACCAAGCGGAGTGGCGCAGCCAAACATTGCCCGTCAAAATTTGCCGTCTGCCGTTAAAGATTGGACGCCGTGGGTTCTGTTGATCTTAGGTATCGGTTTAGTTGTGCTGTTAATCGGCTATATGAGCCGGCGAAATTCCAACGTAATACCGGCTGATAGTTATGGCGGTCATGCCGCCAACTCAACCATGCCTGCCGCCGTGAATGGAGCCTCTCCGGTAATGGGGCAAGCCGCTGCCGGAGGGATGGGCTCCGGTATTATCGGAAATCTGGCAACGGGGGCGGCCTTGGGCGCCGGGGTCGTGGCAGGCGAAGCGCTGATGCACCACTTTATCGATGGCGACAAGAATAATGTTATCCCCGAACAACCGCACCACGATGCCTCCTCCTCATGGAGTGCAGCCAGCAACGTCAGCGAGAATGACGATATGGGCGGCGCTGATTTCGGTATCGCGGATGCATCTTCATGGGATGACAGCGGGATTGGCGACGGTGGAGACGACTGGACCTAGCGTTGTATGAGACCCAAAGAGAAGTACTCGATTAACAGAGCCAAATAATGACATCGTATCCCGCCATAGTTGCAACCATTGCGATATTGCTTGTTGCATGCACTGAAAGGGCGGCAGACAGCAACCAGGCAAAAACAGTCGCGCCTCCTGTGATTAATATCACGGAAGACAGGATCGCCCAATTGCAAAGAGAAGCGCAGGCGGGAGACCCTGATGCGCAATATAACCTCGCTTATCTGTATGAAAATGGGCTGGGCGTACCCAAGAACGAAGTCAAGGCGCTTGATTTATATCAGCAAGCCGCAGATCATGGGCATTCTGCGGCTCAAAATAATCTCGATGCGATGAGTTCAGTCAAGTAAATGAAATCCTGTAAATATGCTTAACCAAATCAAACTGTTTTTTGAACAACATCTTGCGCTATCAGCACCGGAAAGCACTTCGGAAGACAAACTGCAACTTGCGACTATCGTCTTATTCCTGGAAATGATGCACATGGACGATAAAATCGAGCTAAAAGAGCAAGCCGTTATTTTATCCCTGATTCAGCGGAATTTTTCTTTAACCGCTGAGCAGGCAACCGCTTTAATAGAATTAGCCGAGCAACAAAGAAAACAGGCGACCGATTATTTCCAGTTTACCTCCTTAATCAACAAGGAGTGCAGCCAGGAACAAAAAATTCGTTTAATTGAGTCGCTTTGGAAAATTGCTTTTGTTGACGGCGTGTTGGATATGAACGAAGAGTATCTGGTGCGAAAAATTGCAGACCTTTTGCATGTACCCCATACCGCTTTTATTATGGCCAAGAATCGGGTAAACGAGGAACCTGTCTTGTGATTAAGGATGAATACCAAAAACAGTATGAAGCAGCATAATTCAAACAACATCTCTCATCATATTTTGCCGAATTCCGCGACGATGGTGGGTGTCTGCATCATGGTCATCAGTATCGTCAAGAGCATGGCTCCGGGGCTGACGAACTACCTGATCGATAAAGCCGTTGCTATCGACAGCTTATTGTTCATGATCAGTGCGTTACTGTCATTTTTATCGATTCGGCTAGAGCGCTCCACTGTGAGCTTGGAGCGGTGGGCGGAAATTATTTTTTTACTGGGATTGGTGTCGATGACGCTTATTACAGTGATTTTTTCTTTTGAAATTATGTAATCTAAAAATCAGCCTATACGGCGCCGGTTATCGGGCAGCGTATCGGCGGCTGAATTATTGAACCGAACCAAGACATCTTTTACCGTGATTTTTTTATATTAAATGAAACCGATTTTTTACCGTCCTGCCCAGTTGCGCGGCTTGGCCTTCCTGGGTTTGCTGCTGCTGGCTCTCGCCATACTCGGCGGTATGATCTGGCGGAATGTACATCACTTTGAAACGGTTTTTTCTTATGTCAACTATTCCCACCGTATCCAGAATGTATCGGTAGGCCTACAGCAATCGCTGATTGAATACCTGACCGAAACGGTGTCGGATTCGCATCCCGAAGCACTGACCAAAACGCTGGGCGAGATGGATGCTTTAATGATGGATAAGCGTTATTTGTCAGAGGAGACCAGAGCCAGTCTGGAAACAGTCCGGGCTATGTTGGCCGATTTGTCCGCACTCAAAAAAGACGAACAACATCATCATCTGTTAGCGGCGCTTAAATTGATGGATAAAACGCTGGATAACGAGACCTTGCAGCGTGATGAGTTACTGGAAAATATCAGTCTGGATACCCAGGCCGAACTGTACGTGGCCTTGGCTATATTCACCGCGATTTTGGTTGTGGCGCTATTGTTTTTACGCTACAGGATCCTGCATCCGCTCAACGATTTGAGAGAATTGTTGCAACATTTGACTGAAGAGAATTTCACTCCGATTACCACCGATCATCTTGATCCTCTGCTGTTACCGGTGTTTGTCAGCTATAACGATATGGTCAAATATTTGGCCGAATTGGAGGATGCCAACCGCTTACACGCTCAATCATTGCAACATGAAGTCAGGCTGGCCACCCAAGCCTTACTGGAGCAGCAATACAGTCTGGCGAGAGCCGACAGGCTGGCCGCAATCGGCGAAGTCGCCGCGGAATTGGCCCACGAGATACGCAATCCGTTGGCGGGGATTCAAATGGCAATCCGCAATTTGCGTCGTGAGATTGATGACAGGGATCAACTGGAAAGGCTGGACTTGATCAATGCCGAACTGAAACGGATGGCGATATTGCTTAACGATATGCTCGGGCAAAGCCGTCATTCGCCGGAATTGGCTACCGCTTTTGATGTCAGGACCCTAATCCGGGATTTGGTCGCGTTGACCCGCTACCAGATTGCCGAGAACATCCATCTGGACATAGAGATTCCCTGTGCATTGCCGGTACACCTGCCCGAGAGCGGGTTGAGGCAGGCTTTGTTGAACCTGATACTGAATGCGGCCGATGCGCTTGAAGGCAACTCGGGGACTGTTTGCATCAAGGCCCGTACCTCCAGGCAAGGACTGCATATCGACGTGCAGGATGACGGCGTCGGTTTTTCCAAGGACATGCTGGAGCACGGCATCAGGCCATTCCGCACCAGCCGTCAACGCGGCACCGGGTTGGGGCTGGCGATGGTGCAGCGCTTTGTCAAAGACGTCGGCGGTACAATCAGCCTTAGCAACCAGCCGACTCATGGTGCATGCGTATCCATATTCCTGCCCAACGAATGCCTAATCAGAGATTAAATCATGATAGAAACCCTGCTTATCATTGAAGATGAAAAGCTGCTAGGTTCCGAGTTGTCGCGCCATTATCGGCAGTCCGGCTGGGAAGTGGTGCTCGCGGCCAATCTGGGAGAGGCCAGGGAATTATTGCTGGATAAAAAGCTGGAGCCGTTGCTGATTCTTTCCGACATGAATTTGCCGGATGGCAATGCGCTGGATTTTATGGAAAAAATTAAAACAGAGATAGGCAATACCGAATGGTTGTTCTTAACCGGTTACGGCAATGTGCCGGATTCGGTCAGGGCATTGCGTCTGGGGGCTTACGACTTCCTGGAAAAGCCCTGCGATCTGGATCGGCTTGACCTGATCGTCGCCAGCGCCGCACGTAGTGCGTCGATCCAGCGGCGGGTTGTCGATCAAACCAAGAACCGGCATCGGCGCTATACACCGAATGCTTATGTCGGCCATAGCCGGCAGGCGCAGGGTGTGCGGCAGTTATTATCCAAGCTGACGCAAGTACCGTTCAGCGCGCTGATTATCGGCGGAGAGAGCGGCACCGGCAAAGGTTTGGCTGCGCGAATACTGCATTACGGCGGTTCCCGCGCCCAGCAGCCGATGATTGAAGTGAACTGTGCGGCGTTGCCTAGGGAGCTGCTGGAGTCGGAATTATTCGGTCATGAACCCGGCGCATTTACCGGAGCCGCAGGACGGCATCGCGGCCTACTGGAACAGGCCGACGGCGGCACGCTGTTCATGGACGAAATCGGCGAAATGCCGCTGGATTTGCAGGCCAAATTGCTCAAAGTGATTGAAGATCACAAAGTCCGGCGCTTGGGCGGGGAAAAGGAAATTCAGGTCGATGTGCAGATAGTCGCCGCCAGCAACCGCGATCTGGAAAAAATGGCCCGGGACGGCAGTTTTCGCGCCGATTTATACCACCGTTTAAGCGTGTTCAAACTGATCTTGCCGCCGTTGCGCGAAGCGGTAGAAGACCTTGACGAACTGGTGCCGCTATTTGTCGCCGAATACAACGCCAAAGCCGGACGCCAGGTTAAAGACATTCCCGATGCGGTGTGGGACAAATTAAAAGCGCATTGCTGGCCGGGAAACGTCAGGGAGTTGCGTAACGTCATCGAGCGCTGCGTATTGTTTTCCGATGGGCCGACCTTTCCCGGACAATGGCTGCAATTGCCCGGCCAGCCCTCCGTGGAGGCTTTGCAAACCGAACAAGGTATTTGGTTGCCTTTGGATGGCGGCATGGCGCTGGATGATATGGATTGCTTTATTATCAAGACCGCTCTGGAGAGGGTGGACAACAACCTGACCGCCGCAGCCAGAGCTCTCGGAGCCACCAGGGAAACGCTACGCTATCGGGTGCGGAAATATAACCTGAAAATTGCGGATTGATTTTGGTGATGGGTTGGGGGGCTATGCATTGCTACCAATACAACCGATACAACAAAAATACCGCAAACCAGCGCTGCGGTATCTGCAACCCAATTAAAACGTCCCTCGACAAAAGATTGATGCCATTCATCGGAATGTCCGCATAAACTGCAAAAAGCAACTTCAAGCAAAGCAGGTATAATGAACCGATTGAGCAGACAGTTTAAAACTGCGCCAAGCCAATATTCCGATTATAAAAAATGAAAAACATATTTGAATTTGCCGAGGCATTTTTTCAGCTGACCGATGTCGATGATAAATTGGCGCTGACGCATCAAGCATGGCACACTTACACCACGGGCGACTTAACGTTCAGCTCGGATCAGCCGGTTTTACCGATAGATCAGGTAATATTTCCCGAGCGGCCGGAGTTGTTGGCGCCGCGGCAGATGCCCCGGCGGAAACTGACCACGCCCGACGGTGTTGCGGCTTTTTTTCATGCCATTGCCCATGTTGAATTCGTCGCCATTTACCTGGCCTGGGATATTTTGTACCGTTTTCGCGGCATGCCCGAGCAATTCTACCGGGACTGGCTGCGTGTTGCTGATGAAGAAGCTCAGCATTTTGCCTTAATCAGGGCGCATTTGCGGGTCATGCAACTTGATTACGGCGATTTACCGGCGCACAGCGGTTTATGGGACCATGCCAAAGACACGGCCGATGATTTACCGGGCAGATTGGCGATGGTCCCCCGCTGCATGGAAGCGCGGGGGCTGGATGTGACGCCCGCGCTGATTGAAAAATTCAGGGCGCGGGGTGACGATGCCAGCGTGGCAATTTTAACGCGGATTTTGACCGACGAAGTAGGGCATGTGGAATTGGGTTCTTACTGGTTTAAGTTTGTTTGCCAGCAACGCGGTTTTGATGCCGAAGCCAAATACCGGGAGTTGATCGATCAATACTATGTGGGCGGAAAACCTAAAGGCCCTTTTAACAGGGAGCTGCGCAAAATGGCCGGTTTTTCGGATGCCGAGCTGGATTGGCTGGAATGTTAACGGCGTCAACTTTCAGATAGGAAATCGGAAAATACGATGACTGATACCTCAACAAATCAGGATACACCGCCTACGCTGGACATCGTTGACCAGGGCAGAGGGCAATCTTGTGTCAAATTATCAGGCAGTTGGAATCTTCGCGGGTTGCTGACGGCCCCCGATCTGGGCCGGAAAATTAGTTCATACGCGGCCAATAAAAATATTCAATGGGATATGACTCCTGTCGATGTGCTCGACAGCGCCAGCGCGTTGATTCTCTGGAAAGCATGGGGGAAAAAGTTGCCGCTTGCATTGCAGTTGAAGCCTGAACATCAGCGTTTATTTGATCTCTGGCAAGCTCAGCCTCCCCCTGAATCCGAACCGGGTGGATACAGTTCAAGCCTTGCTATTAAATACGTGTCTCAACTGCTCGCCAACTTTTGGGGGCAGTTGCTGCAACTGGTGACTTTATTGGGTCAACTGTTTTTGGATATGGGCTATTTGTTGCTGCACCCGGGCGACATTCCCTGGTCGGAAATTTCCATTACGATTTATGAATCCGGGGTCCGCGCTTTGGGCATCACGGCGCTGGTCGGATTTTTGATCGGCATCGTGCTGAGTTATTTGTCGGCGTTGCAATTGAAGATTTTCGGCGCGGAGATTTATATCATCGATATTCTGGGCTTGAGCGTCATCCGTGAGTTAGGGCCTTTGTTGGCGGCCATTCTGGTTGCGGGCCGCTCCGGTTCGTCCATGACCGCGCAAATCGGTATCATGCGGGTGACCGAGGAGCTTGATGCGCTATCGGCGATGGGCATATCCCATTCCTTGCGCCTGATTCTGCCCAATGTGATGGCTTTGACTATCGTCCTGCCCCTGATAGGCATATGGACCAGCGCGTTGGCGTTAATCGGCGGCATGGTTTCGGCGCAAAATACATTGGACATCAGTTACCTGCAGTTTTTCCTTAAATTGCCTGATGTGGTGCCGTTGATAAACGTTTTGATCGGCCTGCTGAAAAGCGCCGTTTTCGGTTTGATGATTGCGCTGATTGCCTGCCACTTTGGTTTTAGGATCAAGCCGAATACCGAAAGTCTTGGCAATGAAACGACTAACTCAGTGGTGGCGGCCATTACCGTGGTGATTATGGTTGATGCGGTATTCGCCATTCTGTTTATGAATGTGGGGATGCCATGAGTGATCCCTACGCAATACGGCTGGAGCATGTCTGGACCCGTTTTGGCGATCCCGGCAAGGGTACCGACAAGATTGTTCATCGGGATATTAATCTTTGTCTGGAACACGGCGAAATTTTAGGACTGGTTGGCGCATCCGGCTGCGGCAAGACGACGCTGCTGCGCGAAATTATCGGTTTGCAAATACCCAGCCAGGGCGAGGTGTTCGTGATGGGGCAGTCTTTGAAAAATGTTGATTCTAATCACGACCAGCGCTTGCGTAACAATTGCGGCGTGCTGTTTCAGAAAGGCGCGTTATTTAGCGTTTTAAATGTGTTTGATAATATCGCCTTTCCGCTCAGGGAGCTGGGTTTTGATGACGAAGAGTTGATTGCGCGCATTGTGTTCATGAAGCTGGCGATGGTGGGTTTGGCGGGTAGTGACGCTTGGTTAAAGCCGGCCGCTTTGTCGGGCGGCATGATCAAGCGGGTGGCGCTCGCCCGTACTATGGTTCTGGAGCCCGGGCTGTTATTGCTCGATGAACCGACCTCTGGCCTTGATCCCATTTCCAGCGAGGATTTTGTCAAGCTGTTGTCCGATATGCATAAGGCTCTTCATTTTACCGTAGTCATGGTGACTCACGATTTGGATATATTGAGGGATTTGTGTACCAAGGTTGCGGTACTGGCGGATAATAAGCTGGTTGCTTTTGGACCGTTGGTCTCTGTTTTGGACTGCGAGCATCCTTTTGTCGAGGAATTCTTTCACAATAGGCGCGCTGAACGGGTATTTAAATATAAGGAAACTGCTCATGGGTAGAGAAAACCACGCACTGATTACCGGTCTGTTCTTGATTGCTTTGGTGACGGCAACGACGGCGATTATTTACTGGATCGGCACTATGAATAAGGAACGCAATCTCTACGTTGTTTCAACGCGAGCATCTGTGTCCGGGCTGAATCCCGAATCTACGGTTTTTTATCGCGGCATAGCGGTAGGGAAAGTGCGTAAGGTCAAGTTCGATCCTTTAGATTCCGGCATCATTCTTGTTCCGATTGAAGTCGATAAGAATATCGTGCTCAGTAAAGGCGTTTTCGCGACCTTGCGCTTAAAAGGCGTGACCGGCTTAACCCAGATTCAGCTGGAAGATTCGGGTACCATTTCCGAACGGTTATTGCCGGGGGACGATCCCTTGTCCCGTATCCCGTTAATGCCGTCGATAACCGATAAACTGATGAATTCAGGGGAAGATCTTTTGCATAAAGCCGATCATTTAATGCAGCGGCTTAGTTCTTTATTAAACGATAAAAACGAAAAGAATATCGGTGATCTTTTAAGCAACCTGACAACATTGACGGACAAGCTGTCCGAGTTGCAAAAAAGTGTTGATAAGGCGCTCATCGGTGTACCCGCATTGACGACGGATGCCCGAAAAACCCTGACGAACATCGACGGCTTGACGCATGATTTGCAGGGCTTAACCCGTGAAGTGCAAAATCTCAGCATAAAAGCGGGCAGTCTTGTCGATAGCGGGAAAGCTACCGGCGATGCACTGGGGCAGTCGACGCTACCGAAAGTTAACAAGCTGTTGACTGAGTTGCAGTCGACAACGCAACAGGTAAAAAGAGTCGCCACGATGCTGGAAAATAATCCACAGGAATTGTTGCTGGGGCCAAGTCAACGAGATGCAGGGCCGGGCGAACCGGGCTATAAGGAGCAGCAATGAGATACTTATTAATCGGCTATCTAGTATTTTTCACTGTAGCATGCAGCGATGCAGCCAAGCCGCCTGAATTGCATGATTTCGGCTTGCCTGTGTCAACCCCGACGCATCAGGGTAGGGCGTCGGTTAACATCAATGCGCCGACTTGGCTTTGGGATAACCGTATCCGTTATCGCTTGCTTTTTGCCGAGGCTTCTCAAGTCAGGTATTACGGTTTGGATCGCTGGATTGCTTCGCCACCTGAATTGTTTGAACAGTTTTTGATTTTCAGCGGCAAGGCAAAAGATTACGCGTTGATAATTCGGCTTCAGGATTTTGAACAACAATTTGAAGCGCCTGAGCGGGCTAAAGTGGTGCTGCGTTTCTCCGTGGAAGCTTATGCCGCCAATAATAAAAAAATCGGCGTTCAGGAGTTTTACCTGCAACAGTTTACTAAAACGCCAGATGCTGCCGGTGCAATCAGCGGCTTTACTGATTTGACGCACCAGGCTGCGGAAAAGATCCAAGGTTGGCTGGCAGGGTTGCCGAATCGTCAGGATTAGTTATTTAGTAGGATTGTTTAGTTTTTTGCAGGCAAAAAAAACCTCCCAGTGCCGTGAGGGCAAAGGGAGGAGAGGTGTACAGACACTGGATAGTTCTGAACTTTCACACTACGAGGAGGTATATGAAACTTTTCGAGATAGGCTGTTCAGCCCCGATCTCATGACAATATTGTTGGAAATAGCAACGCTGCAATAAAATATGTCGGACGATTCGTTAATTGGCTAGTCCGATGAGAAAAATGCAATTTATTATCTGATGGCTAAAGATTATACAGATGCAGTTATATGCTTACAATGCAGCGTTAAATTAATAGATTGTTTTCATTTTGTTGATAGTTATTAAGGGATCTATCTTCTTAAGTAATCGATTGTCTTTTCGTAAGCAACCTGAGCTATAGCAAAGTTAACTCATAAAACTGTTTAATATCCGATAGTTGTTGCGTTTAAGTCTGTCAAAGGCATCGATTAAACGGTATAATCGCGCAAAACATTCATACAGTTAAAGAGAACCTAGTGGATATCAAAGAATACATGAAAGGCCTGGGGCAAAAAGCCAGGAAAGCAGGTCGGGAAATAAGCCGCACCGAGTCAGGCAAAAAAAATCTGGCCTTGCTGAAAATTGCCGCAGCCATTGAAAACAGTCATGAGCTGTTGATTGCGGAAAACCGCAAGGATTTGGATGCGGGCAAGAAAAACGGCCTGGATGCGGCCTCGCTGGACAGGCTGGAATTAAAGCCATCCGGTATTCAAGCGATGGTTGAAGGGTTAAGACAGGTCGCCGCATTACCCGATCCGGTCGGCGAAATCACTGATTTAAGTTACCGGCCCAGCGGCATACAGGTCGGCCAAATGCGCGTGCCTTTGGGCGTGATCGGCATTATTTACGAATCCCGCCCCAATGTGACGGTCGATGCGGCGGCCTTGTGCCTTAAATCCGGCAATGCCTGTGTCTTAAGGGGCGGCTCGGAGTCCATCCATTCCAATCAGGCGATTGCAGCCTGTATTTCTGAAGGCCTGCAAGCGGCGGGTTTGCCGGTGGAAGCCGTGCAAATCGTCGCGACGGCGGATCGCGCGGCGGTCGGCGAACTGATCACGATGAACCAATACGTTGACGTGATCGTGCCGCGCGGCGGCAAAAGCTTGATCGAACGCATTTCCAAGGACGCAACAATTCCGGTCATCAAGCATCTGGACGGCATTTGCCATGTTTATATCGACGACACAGCCGACATAGACAAAGCGGTCAGGATTGCGGTCAACGCCAAAACCCATCGCTACGGTGTTTGCAATGCAATGGAAACTTTGTTGGTTGCCGAGAGCATTGCCGCAAAAGTATTGCCGCTGTTGGCCGAAAAATACAGCGAAAAAGGCGTCGAATTACGCGGTTGCCTTAAAACCTGTTCTTTAGTTCCAAACTGCATCAGAGCGACTGAGGAAGACTGGGAGACCGAGTATCTGGCCCCGATTCTATCGATCAGGATAGTCGACGGCATCGATCAGGCGATGGATCATATCAATCGGCATAGCTCAGGGCATACCGAAGCGATTGTGACCGAAGATTACACCTTGGCCCGCCGCTTCTTGCGGGAAGTGGATTCCAGCTCGGTGATGGTGAATGCCTCGACCCGCTTTGCCGACGGCTTTGAATACGGACTGGGCGCCGAAATCGGCATCAGCACCGACAAGCTGCATGCACGCGGCCCGGTAGGCTTAAAAGGACTGACCTCATTAAAATACATCGTTCTGGGTGACGGCCATATCCGGCAATAAATGATCGGCATCTTCGGTGGCACCTTCGACCCGGTACACTACGGGCATTTGCGTTCGGCGCTGGAAGTCAAAGACATCTTCGGGTTGGATGAAGTCCGGTTGATCCCCTGCGCTAATCCGCCGCACCGCGAGCAACCCACCGTAACCGCCGAGATGCGCTTGCAGATGCTGGAGCTGGCGATAAAAACCCAGCCGGGCTTAAAGATCGATACCCGGGAATTGGACAGGTACGATTTGCATCAAGTGCCGTCGTATATGGTCGATACGCTGGCGTCTTTAAGACAGGAATTCCCAACCGAATCCTTATTGTTGTTTATCGGCAGTGATGCGTTTAAACACTTAACCGGCTGGCATCAATGGCAGCGGTTATTCGACTATGCGCATATTGTCGTGATGACCCGGCCGGGCTTTGAAAGACAGCAGCTCGATGATTTTTTTAAAGCCCGGCTGGCCGGAGTAAATGAGTTGGCTCAGGCTGCCGCAGGAAAATTATGCTTCCAGCAAGTCACCCAGCTGGATATTTCGGCGACGGCGATCAGGGACATAATTGCAAGAAAACAGAATCCGGGTTTTTTATTGCCCGATGCTGTCATAGAATACATCAAGCAACACAAGCTTTACGAGACACATTGATCTCATTATTTACACTAGGAATTTGAATGCAAGCAGAAGATATATTGAAAATTGTCCAGGATGTTTTGGATGAACGCAAAGGACAAAACATAACGACACTTGATGTGCGGGGCAAAACCAGCTTTACCGATTATATGGTGGTAGTAACCGGTACTTCGGATCGTCACCTGAAGTCGTTATGCGAGTATGTATCGGAAAAGTTAAAGGAAAACGGAGTAAGGCCCTTGGGTGTTGAAGGCGATTTAGGCTCGGACTGGGTGCTGCTGGATTTGGGCGATGTAATTGTCCATGCGATGACCGCTCAGGCGCGTGAGTTTTATCAGCTTGAGAAATTGTGGTCGGTTGAGGGTTCTAAAGAAGGCGAGCAGCAAGTCTCGTAGTTTTGTAGATACCGACGCTAGTTCCCAAGCTCCAGCTTGGGAATTCTGTTCTGGAAGCTCCAGCTTCCCGTGTCGCGAAGCTGGGGGCTTGGGAGCCAGCACAACTTAGACTCTGTCGCGCCAATAATCCGGTCGTCGACGATGCGGAGCAACAACTAAGACTTCAACATCAGCACCAACCAGCCGGTAGAGAATATTGTACGGGAAACCTGGAAGCCGGTAACGCCGAATATCGGGTGGGAACTCAACCTTATAGCGGAGTGGGGCCGCGCAAACCTTGGTCATTGCTGCATCGAAGGCTGCAAGATAACGCACACCAAGGCCCGGCTGCCGGGATTCGTAATAGGTTACGTGTTCGAGGTGTTCAACTCGCGCCCTCGGGTTGAAGAAGTAACTCACTTAAGAAGAGCCTGAGCCTCTCGACGCACTACGTCGGCTGGAATGCGCTGAACTAACCCTTGGTCTAACTCGGAGGCACGATGTGCGGCCTCTTGAAACCAAAGTTGCTCAATCTCCGTGTCTGACAGGTCATCAAGGCTGGACAGTAATTGCTCAGCTAATTGAGCGCGCTCCTGGGGCGGAAGGGACAACGCTTCATGACGGATTGTTTCGATGTTCATTTGATCACCACTTATTTAAAAATAGCGCTAACGCAAAGTTAAGTTTAATTATTATAACATTACGGTGCAATACGCTGTGCTATTGCACCCTACATATGCGCCTTACCGCGTTACAAAACATCCGCCTTACAGCGTTGTTACGAGCAATTTTATTGCGGTAAAATGACATTGATTGCCGCATCCTTTTTGTCAGTCCAGCAACTGCTGATATTTTTCTGTTTACACCTCTGATATGCATTTTCTCCAAGAAGCTCTCGGGTTTTATCTAAGTTCGATTGCTGAACTGTCGTTCCCCATTTGTAATTAGTCACTCCTGAAAAACCCTCTATCCAATTGAAATATTTAATTAATATCTACTTTTAAGTCCATCTTTTCGACCGGAAATGCTAAAATATGCCCCTGTTTTCCGGTCGAAAGGGTGAAAAATGTTGATTACTTCCAGTACAGGTCATCAGACCAATTTATTCGG
>Ga0265297_10003402_pt1 | contig 28854 bp, 22 predicted proteins | sample Munlanlwell13791_FD_192502 | JGI IMG/M metagenome (GOLD analysis project Ga0265297, IMG submission 192502) | Leachate microbial communities from a municipal landfill in Southern Ontario, Canada - Leachate well 137-91 | ecosystem: Engineered > Solid waste > Landfill > Unclassified | place...
TTGTTTTATTAAATAACCAAACTGGGATAACATTATCCACTGTTGCAGCAGAGTTACAAATTAGCTTAAGTACAGTTGAAAAGACAATCAGAAAGCTAAGCAAGGATAATATTATTAAGAGAATAGGATCCAGAAAAAGCGGTTATTGGAAAATAAATAAAGCATAAAACTTGATTAAGGAGACACAAATATTGTCATTTAACTCTTTTCCGAAGGCATACAGCCAACTCAAGCCATAGACACGGTGCTCTACTACACGGCTGACGTGCTTTCCGCTACGGATTACTACCCTTTCGTTTAAGCATCTCAATATATAAATTCAAATAGTATTTATAATGTAATGATTTATAAAACCTGTGATGATAATAATCAAACATCCATTATCTTTAGCTTTTTATTCTTATAAAGGCGGAAATTTATCTCTGAAATCTTTTGAAGGCTCTGATTTAAAAGCTTTTAAATAAATGTCTGTGGTTTGAATGTCTGAATGCCTTAAATGAAGTTGCAAGTCTTTGATATTTGCTCCTGCGTTTATTGCCCGCCCTGCACCAGTGTGTTTCAAATCGTACAGCCTTCTTTTAAGTCCAAGTTGACGTGCCACCGTTCTGTATCGTTCACTTAATCTGTTCGGATGTATTCTGTTTATACCTGGTTTCAGTGAAGTTGAAAATAAAAAATACTCAGGCTCTATTCTTTCAAGTTTTAGCTTTCTGAGTTCACACAGAAATGCTTTTGGTATAAAAACCATTGCTTGCCTTTTGTTTTTTGCCACCTCTGCCGGTATCAAAATATTCTCGTGGTTTAAATCAATGTAAGCGATGCGCAATTGTACCAGTTCGTTTGGTCTTATAGCACAATAGTATATAAACTGACAAATTAGCCATAATGTTTTGTCATTTTTAAGGCAATAGTTCTTGAGCAATTCAATTTCGCGATCAGAGAACGCAAAAACCGTTTGTTTTTCTTTTGCTAAAAATTTGAATTTCTCGAACGGATTCTTTTCCATGTACTCCCTTCTTTGTATTTCATGAAATAGTCCTCGTAAATGTTCAATGGTGCAATTATAAGAATTGTTTGAGTAATTCTTTACAGTTTTCAGGTAGTCTCCGTAATGGATCGCAATCCTTATACTAACATTCTTTACCAGCAGTTTTTCTAATTCAATACAGCTCAGATACTCAATAAAACTTTTCGCAGCACTTTTATACGCGGTAATAGTTCTCTTGCGGCAAGTTTAACAATATTTATACTTCTCTATTAACCTTTCAATCGTTGCAAAAACTAGCCTCCAATTATAAGTCGTTCGGATATAACCTGGATTTTCTAATTATTTTTCAGAATTTTAAGGGCAGGGGAGTGCAATCCTTTGGTTGCTTCAGTCAGATCCGCTTTGTCCGCATTATGGAAATGCTTTTCCTCATTCGTGTGTCCGATCAGCTTCACACTTGCTGCCATGCTTTCCCAGAACTCATTAAAAACTTTCGGATCATTTAATTTTATGTATGCCATACTTCTTACTTCTAAATCCTGCATTCTGAATTGATTATTCTGAAAAAAATATCATATATTGTAAATTTTATTCTATTTTTGTCCACAAATATGTCTTCAGTTTTGTCATAAATAATGTCTGTTTAATTGTCTTGAATTATGTCTGAACAACTTAAAAGAAATTATCCCCATCTTACGTTTGAGAGAAGATGGAATTTATCTGAAAAATCGTGGCAATATTTGGGTCAATGTGAGGCTTATGTGAAAGCCATTGATAATACGCCTATACTCCCGGAACATTATCGTAATTTAATGAATGTAGCCTTATTAAAAGGCGCACAATCAACTACGGCAATAGAAGGGAATACTCTTTCAGATGAGGAGGTACAAAAAATTATGGATAACCAAAATCTTCCACCAAGTAAAGAATATCAGCAAATAGAAGTAAAAAACATCCTGGATGCCTTTAATGAATTATTAGCTGAAGTTGTTGAATCTGGGATTGACCATTTAGTAAGTGTTGAACTTTTACTTCGATTTCATAAAATGGTTGGTCAAAATTTAGGAGAATATTTTACTGCAATTCCGGGGCAAGTTCGAAAGACGGATGTCATTGTCGGAAAATACAGATGTCCTGATTACAGGGATGTTCCAATTTTATTAAAAAAGCTTTGTGAATGGCTTAAAAGTGAATTTAAATATGAATCTGGTGAACAATCATTTTCCGAAATTGTTTTACAGGCTATTGTTTCTCATGTATATATTGAATGGATTCATCCTTTTAGTGATGGAAATGGACGTACGGGGCGACTTGTTGAATTTTACATCTTGTTAAGAGGTGGAAATCCCGATATTTCATCGCATATTTTATCAAATTATTATAATAACACCAGAACAGCCTATTATCTGAATTTAGAAAAAGCAACAAGAGAAAACGATTTAACCGGATTTATTGAATATGCCTTATTGGGTTTCAGGGATGGGTTATCTCAAACTTTAGAAATAATCCAGAAAAGTCAGTTTCAAAACACCTGGCAAAAACTGATTTATGATAAATTTGACGCAATACGGAAAAATACACAGGAAAATGTATTCAAGAGACAACGCACACTTGCATTGGAGATTCCTCTTGATACACAATTTACGATTCATCAGATTCCTGATTTATCTATCACTCTTGCAAAACAATATAGTCAAATCAATGAAAAAACAATTCAGCGTGATATTGATAAGCTGATAGAACTTGACTTAGTTGTTAAAAATGGCAATCAATGTATTGCAAATGCTAATATTCTTAATCGAATGATTGCAAGAAGAAGAATTGCAAAAAAAATGATGTAAAGAACTAATCATTGATAATCCATTTCCCTAAAACTCAACTCCACCATCACCGGTACCTGCATCTGAATTTCAAATATGTAGCCGTGACATAGAAGTTCGCTGTTGAAATGGGGATTCATGAAAATATTGCCTAACCTAAACTATGCATTTGTTCAAATTCAAATCAGGTATGCATTACCTTTTTTTATTCCTAACTTTGATCATTAATTTATTTCTGATATTTTATCATTGGAGCTTCTTATGAAAAGTGACCGGATATATATGAAATGCAAAACAAAACATATTTTTATAATTTTTTTATTTGCGTTTGCTTGTGTTTTTGAGCAAGGCTTTTCACAAAAACCGGAATTGATGGTACAATCCGGCTTGTCGGAAAATGTATCAGGAATAGCAGTCAGCCAGGATGATCGCTATCTTCTGGTGGCTACTCTGGATCGAAAGGTCAAGTTGTATGATCTCACTTTAAATACAGAATTGGCTTCACTAACCACAGCCTATGTCGTTCATAAAATGGTTTTCACTCCCCAGCCGGGAAAGATAATTATGGTCACTGTCACCGGGATGGTTTATTTTGTGGATTTATTGCGGGATCATGAGGGATGCAAACTTGTTCTTCTTACGGATAAATACCTTCCATATAAATACTTTTCAAATGAATTTGGCGACTTGAATCAGATGTTTTTTTCTCAAAATGCCGATTTTCTGATATCAGGCAATAAGGGTAAAATTTATTTTACAGACCTGAAAACAATGAAGGCCGTCCTCAAAATAAAAGGAGAACTTTCAAAAAGCGATTTTAAAAACAACAAGCTTATTTATACCACGGATAAACAAAAGTATATTATTTTGGATTCCTTCAACTTCAGTAATGGAGAAGTGAAAAGGCTGCCAGTGTTAAAAATAGAGACCGAAAGTGTAAATAAAGTAATGGAGGCTGCCTATTCCTTTGAGGATCAGCATTTGGAAAAAATTGGATTTGGAAAGAATGCCGATCGTCTAAAATTGGTTCATAGTTACAATGAGACCTACAAAGAGTATTATGAAGAAGAGGATTCTGAAGTAACGGAAGTGTTCAGGGAAACTTATAATACACTTATTTTGCTTAATATTAAGGAGCTTGCCTCCTGCATTAGTCCGGATTATCATATTGATGAAGATAAATTCATTGCATCTGAACACATTAGCTTTCAATGCATGTCGGATTTTCCTGTGATTGATTTTTTCCGGATTAATGAAACCTCTAAAAATATTCTATGGCTTTCATCGGGAAAGGTTCTTTATGTGGATTTTAGTATAAAAACCATCAGGATCAATGGTGTTTTTAATGATCTGAACGAGCAAAATTCAAAGGTAGTTGTTGATCCTGATCTGTCTTTAAAAACAACATATTACTACTCAGAAGGAATTTTTTTAAGCAACAAGGATTATAGTCTTTATGAAAAGAAGATGTTCCTGAAAAATGCCAGCGAACAATATGTGCCTGGTGATGATGCGATTTTTTTGCCTGATGCCAGTATGAATATCATCAAACTTTCTTTTAATGACTCCATCACTGATATGAAACGTGTTTTTAACCATGCGGACCAAGAGCAACAACTGATGAATATTCACCAGCTTAATGTAATTAATGACTCTGATTATATTTGCTTTTCAGGTTTTAACAACATTCTATCGCTGATCAATGTCAGGGAAGGAAAAGTAGTGCAGAAGGTATTTCCCGACAGCATAATGATCATCAGGCAAAACTATAATCCAGCAGATTCTTCGATCTGGGTAATTGCCCTTAGCTCAAATGAATTCGACAGTATTTACAGACAAGAGACTGCACTTTCCGACAACTTTGAAGTTTTTATGGAAAATACGGTTGGGGCAAATTTTATTCTTTACCGGATAAATCCCGGCAGAATGATGGATGCTTATCTGATCCCAGCCTTTAGAGTAAGGGTTAAAACAGCCCTCTTTTTTGACCCCCGCCATTATTCCGATCAGTTTTACCTGACCTTTGAAAACGGAAATGTTCATTATGGAATATCCGGTTTATATGCCTTTTATTGTCCTCAGGAACAGGGTTCTTATCATTCTCATGTTATAGACAGTAAGTATGAAAAATCTGAGGTTTCCATTAATACTACTGTATCATCGTTGCGATATAATGATCATGAAATTTGGGGAGAAAATAAAGCCGGTGCATTCCGTTTCAAAGCACCTGATAAGGATATTCTTTGTGCCACTTTTAACGACAAAGGAGAAGTCATTGCTGCTTTTTATCCTTCAGGCATTGTCATTCGGAATAGTAACAGCGGGAAGGTGGAAGCCGACTTTACCTCCTGCGATCTGGGAGTGCCCTCATATTCCTTTCAGTTTTTCAATAAATCCAAATATTTGCTCGTTGGTTCCTCTGATGGTATGATCCTTTTTTATGATTATGTCAAAAAGGAAGTTGCTTTCCGCTTTTATTTTCTTCCCGGAAACAGCTGGGTTCTGATTAATAAGGACGGCTTATTTGATTATAGCGGAAATGTTGATGATTATTTGAAATTTATCGTCCCTGACACCAATGCACGGGATGAGTATTGGAACGTAATTAATTTGAAAGGATTGAAGCATCGCTATTACCAACCTAACCTGTTTAATATTGCCCTGGGAAATTCTGCTGAACATCTCAGAAATGTCAACCGTTTTGACATTGTGGAATTTGCACCGAAGGTGGCCATCACAGATTCTGATGGTGTTTTCCGGATTGATATTGGGGATTTGGGAGGAGGTATTGGCAAAGCTGCTCTCTTTGTGGATGGAATTGAAGTTATTGAAAATCTGCTTGCAGATCAGGATTTGGAAAAGAAAAGAATGGAAATACTGATCCCGATCAATGATATTTCAAAATGGATTGCATCAGGTAAGGTAAACAGAATTAAAGTTGTTGCATTTAATAAGTATAACTGGCTAAGCAGTGAATCAAACACCCTTGAATATACGGCACCCGAAAGCAAAGGGGCAGGGATGGTTAATGCAGGTTATAATTCAACGGCAAATCCACATTTATATGCCATTGTTTGCGGGGTAAGCGATTATTTGGGAAACGACATAGATTTGCGTTATGCTGCCAAGGATGCGGAGGATTTTGCAGTTGCTTTACAGTTAAGTGCTGAAGAATTATTCGGGAAAGATCATGTAAACATTCACGTGCTTTCCTCACAACGCAAAGGGAATGAGCTGCCGCTAAAGGAGAACTTGCTTCAATGCTTTAAAAAAATCAGTGTTGCAGGAGCAGAAGATATTGTGGTCATTTATATTTCCGGGCATGGAATTAACTTTGGAGGGCAGGATGGAGATTTCTATTACCTGACAGCAGATGCGGGAGTAAATGCGCTCTTGCTCAATGATCCTCAAACCAGGGAAACGCAAACCATTTCAAGCAGGGAGATGGTTAATTTGCTGAACAACATTCCGGCACGTAAAAAACTAATGATCATAGATGCATGCAACTCCGGCAAGGCAGCGGAAGTTATTGTAACCTCAGCCAAAGACATGCCGGCCAGCCAGATTCGTGCCCTTGACCGCTTGAATGAACGGACGGGTTTCTATATTCTTTCAGGAAGTGCTTCGGATGCAGTTAGCTATGAAACCAGCTTGTACGGACAAGGATTGCTTACCTATTCCTTATTGAAAGCCATGCGGGGAGCTGCACTTCGTCAGGATGGTTCGGAGGAGTATGTGGATGTGCAAACATTGCTTCAGTATGCCGTTGATGAAGTACCCATGTTGGCGAAAGGATTTGGTGGTATTCAGATGCCTCTTTTCAGAAGCCCATCAGATCAGAGAAGTTTTGATATTGGTAAGGTGAATCCGGATATTAAAGGTAAAATAATACTGACCGAACCCAAACCGGTCTTTGTTGAATCCAGGTTCATAAATTCCGATGAATTATATGATGTACTTGATTTATCTGCCAAAGTAAATTCCCGTTTGATGGAATTCAACAGCAAGGGAAATAAGGCCAGTATGCTCTATCTGCCGGTGCAAAGTTATCCGGGTGCTTTCCAGTTGAGTGGCACATATAAAACTGAGGATGACCACATTGTTTTACAGTTTATTATACGAAAAGATGCTCAAAAAATAAGTGATGTGATCACCCTGACAGAAAAGCTTGACGATCCGACAAAAATAGTGGATAAAATCATTGAAACTGCTGGATCATTCATTGAAAAACATTGATCGGGGAGAGCTTATTATTTTCAGGCTGATTTCATTTGTTGCCAAACAGGAGAAAAAAAAACCACCCCCCACATAAATGGAAGATGGTTTCCGAATTTCAAACAAATTTTATTGCTTTTCAGCAGTGAGCTCCAGGCTTACTTCAAATTCATCATAGATCATCTTGTAGCCAAGACCTTTGACAAATTTGCCGCTTCCGTAGCGCACATTCCATTGCGTGCGGTCAAGGATCACTTTTCCTTTCGCCACCACCTTGCTTTCATCAACAGTGATATTGGCAGGAAAAGAAATATTTTTACTTATTCCCCTGATGGTCATGTTTCCACTGATATTGTAATTATTGCCATCAACAGGCGTGTCTAACATTTCTGCCTTTGTGATCTCAAAGGAGGAAGTAGGGAAGGAATCCACGGCAAAGAAATCAGGACTGATCAGATGGTCTGTCAATGTCTTGTTCATTTTAGCATCAGTAAGATCAAGCACTTTTATACTTTTCATATCAAAAACAAATTTTCCGGATACGATTTTGCCCTCTTCCACCTGAAGATTCCCTTCAGAAAAATTAACCGTGCCGTTATGCTGTCCGGTTACTTTTTTACCCAACCAGTTCAGCATACTTTGATTCACATTTACCGCATAGGCAATACTTTGCCCGGAGGCAATGCTTGCTTCTTCAGCTTCTGAGGTTTCTGCACTTTTCTGATTGCAGGAGGTCATAAAAAAGGCCATTCCTATGATGACCATAAATAATGTAAGGTTCTTTTTCATTTGTATCATGTTTAATAATTTTAATTTGTCTATTTAACATTTGTGATTCCGATTTGTTCAAAAACCTGACCAAAAAAAATTAAAACGGGAAAGATTTGCATATAAGTAAAAGGGGGTTTAGGATTGTCCATCTTAAAGGTGGATAATTCTTTATAATAGCGGTAAATTAAACCGATACTACCCGGAGACTAAGAGATTACAAAGATCTGGAGTTTTATTGATCCTCGTTCTTGCATTTCTAACTGCAAAGCCTACCTGTCAAATCCGAAGAAAGAAAAGCAGGCGAAATTCTTCAAGGCCACGCTGATGCAATTAGTCGTGTTAAGACCAAATGCTTCGGTGGATCGTTTTCTTTTCGAGTATCGTGCTTTTTAAAACTTGTCGGTTTTGCTTAGATTTTAGTCGTGATGCTACAACTCCTGAGGCTTTAAGAGTGAACGTATTAATAATCCGGAGACACAGGAGCGTGGGGTAGTCGGAAAGGCGGGCCAAGGGTGGGGTTGGGAAGAAATACGTGAAAATTCGTCAAAGGCGATTTCGTTTGATGTTTGCCGGGGAAATAATCCACTATAATGATGATGTGTGTTATAAAGTCGGGATGATCAAACTAAAGGAAAGCTTATAGCAAAGATCACTTACTTTGACAGAATTTTCCGCATTTGTTCCTAACAGGGTGGAAGCATCTTTCCGACAAGGGTTTTTTCTTTGTTTCGTTTCTTTTTTGACCGCAAAAAAGAAATGAAAAACCCTCTCAGGGAAAAGTACGAATGCATAGGTGTTAAAGCTCGAGAAATCGAAAAATAAAAAATTGCGCATTAAAATCAAAGGAAAGATGGTTCATCTAGCATCAATCCGAATTTTATTTTTTCTCCTGTAATCAATCTCCAACTATTCAATGATGGACTTATTTTAATCGTGCTTTTGTGCAACCCTTACTTTCATTGGCAAATTAATCAATAAAAGTAAAAGGAAAAACAAAATTAATCCATGATTAAAATCAGCAATTGTACTTTCTCAATTTGCATTATATTCTTTCTTAACTTGCGTAGCCATAAAAACGGGTTAAATTAATTGATAAAAGATACAAAAACAAAAAGCGAGGACAAAATTGTCTTTGAAGTAACAGAGGAAGGATCCCTGGGATTGTTGGCTACCGGTTTTGTTGGTCTGGAAGCCTGGCGATTGGTGCGAAGAAAAGCAAGGCTTGCCCGGAAAAAGTCGTCATCTTCAAAAAAAGATAAAGAATGAAGAAGAAAGTACTTCTGATCGGTTGGGATGCTGCCGACTGGAAAATCATCAACGACCTGCTTGATTCCGGGAAGATGCCGGCTCTTGAGGCATTGGTAAACAGGGGAGTGATCGGGAATCTGGCTACACTCGATCCCCCTTTGTCACCAATGCTATGGACGTCCATTGCCACAGGAATGCGAGCCGACAAACATGGAATTTTAGGTTTTACGGAACCTGTTCCCGATCAGGGAGGAATAAGGCCTGTCAATGTAACTACCCGCAAGGTGAAAGCCTTATGGAATATTTTGCATCATGAAGGATATAAATCCAATGTGGTATCCTGGTGGCCCAGTCATCCTGCTGAACCTTTACATGGAGTTATGGTTTCGAATCTGTTTTATCAGGCACATCAGGAATATGGTAAAAAATGGATGATTCCCAAAGGTTCTGTCTATCCGTCCGAATTGACGCGAAAGCTCAGCAGCTACCGTATTCACCCTGCAGAGCTTACAGAAGCGCATCTTTTACCATTTGTTCCTCAAGCAGCCTCCATTAATCAGGAAAAGGATCGCGGACTTGCTGCTCTGGCGAAAATTACTGCTGATGCAGCCAGTGTGCAGGCGATCTCCACCTGGCTGATGGAACATACGGAATGGGATTTTATGGCGATTTACTTTGATGCCATTGACCATTATTGCCACAGTTTTATGAAGTACAGGCCTCCCAAACTGGATACCATTACCGATGAAATGTTTAATCTTTATAAAGAAGTTGTTGACGGAGCCTATATCTTTCATGATATGATGCTTGAGCGTCTGGTGCAGCTTGCAGGAGAAGAAACCACCATTATGCTGATTTCGGATCACGGTTTCCATTCAGATCAACAGAGGATAGTGGCATTGCCTAAGTTTCCGGCAGCTCCTGCTTACGAACACCGTCCATATGGAATTATCTGTATGGCAGGACCGGACATGAAACAGGATGAGCGTATTTATGGGGCTTCATTGCTGGATATTACACCAACCATTCTTTCCATTTATGGTTTGCCTGTCGGAAAAGATATGGATGGGAAGGTTTTGGTCAATGCATTTGAACATATCCCTCCTGTATCCGTCATTCCTTCATGGGAGCTGGTGGACGGGGATTTTGGCATGCATCCCGCACATAAACAGGAAGATCCGCATCAATCCTTTGAAGCCTTAAAGCAGTTGGTTGAGCTGGGTTATATTGAGGATCCCGGAGAGGATAAGAATACTGCCATGCAAAGAACCATGAATGAGTTGGATTATAATCTGTCGAGGGTATATCTCAGTTCAGGTCAGGTTGACAAAGCTGCTGATTTGCTTGAGAAATTAGTAAAAATCAATGATTCAGACCTCAGATACAATCTTGATCTGGCCAATTGTTACCTGCATCTCAGGAAATTTACTGAAGTAAAACAGATCATTCTGAAACTCAGGGAAAGTGATGAAAAGATCAAGCCTAATCTGGATCTTCTCGAGGGAATTCTTATGGCATTTGTAAATAAGCCACATGCTGCTTTAGCTTTGTTAAAGCAAGCCGAAGAATCCTCACCCGGATTGTTGGGAATACATCTGGAACTGGGAAAAGTGTATTTGAATCTCCGGAGATACCAGGATGCGGAACAAGCCTACCTCAGAGTACTTCAGGTTGATGATTCCAATGCCCCGGCTTATCATGGACACGGATTAAGCCTGTTGCGTCAGGGCAAATACAGGGAAGCAGCCGAACAAATTCTTACGGCTATCGGTTTAATTTACTTTTTTCCACCCGCACATTATCATTTGGGTGAGGCTTTGTTTTATCTGGGCAAATACCCGGAATCAGCTCAGGCTTATGAGATCAGTCTCACCATGTCCCCAAAATTCATCAAAGCCCGCAGGTGGCTAGTCCGACTATATAAAGATTATGTGAAGAATGAAGCAAAAAAGGAATATCATGAACAGATTTTACATACGTTAATGAAAGGTAAAATTACCATAGTGTCGGGGTTACCACGATCGGGCACCTCCATGATGATGCAAATCCTGGAGGCAGGAGGAATGGAAGTACTTACAGATCAATCGAGACAAGCTGATACGCATAATCCGAATGGGTATTACGAATATGAAAAGGTAAAAAAGTTGACTCAGGATCATTCATTTTTAAAGGAAGCTGATGGCAAAGCGATCAAAGTTATTGCCCATCTGTTAAAATTCCTGCCAAAAGAATATGATTTCAGGATCATTTTTATGAAAAGAGATATGTATGAAATCATTCAGTCGCAGCAAAAAATGCTGGGCAGGAGTGAGGACGCTTTCCCGGTGGCCATTGCCTCGGCTTTTGAAAATGAACTTCTGAAAGTGGATGTTTGGCAAAAGAAGGAGCCAAATGTAGAGATGCTGTATGTCAACTATAAAGATATTATTAAAAACCCTTATGACGAATTACATCGTGTCAATGACTTTCTTGATTTTTGTCTGGATGAAGAGGAAGCGATCAAAAGGATCAATGAACATCTTTACAGGACGAAACGGTAATGAAACAGTATGAACCATCATCCGTAATATTGTCCTATCTTTGTTTAACGAAGTAAAATGAAAAACATGGATATTCAGAAAATAAAAGACTCATTTGATAAAAAACTGGCAGCTTACGGAGCACTGGGTATTGGATTGCTGGCATTGCCACAGATAGGGGATGCCCAGATTTTATTTACGGACATTTATCCAGACCTTCAGTTAGGCGATACCAATTCATTTATTGCCAACATAAATGACGACAAATACCATGATTATATGGTCTTTCAGGGATTCAGCGCTACAGCCAATATGGTTATGGTACAGTTGGCCGACAGCTGTGAACTGATTGGCTCCGTGGCAGGTAATTATTTATATCCTTTGGCCCTTGATGCAGGTTATATGTTAAACAACGGTAATTCAAACTGGAATTTCAATCATTTTGGCACAATGAACTACGCAGGAGAAAACAATTATGGAAACTGGGCCGGTGCGGTGGATAAATACCTGGGGATGAAATTAATTCTGAAAGGGAAGCCTTATTTCGGGTATATGCGTCTTGACGTGGGAACAGATGCAAAATCTTTTGTTATCAAAGATTTTGCTTTTGATTTTACCTCCGGCAAAACGGTGACTACAGGTGAGGCCATACAGACCTATGCTGCATCTGCTTTGGAAGTTATCGCTGAAACAAAAAATGCCAAATCTTCGGATCTTCGCGTTAAATTCAAACGTGCTGCCGATGAAAGCAAAATATCCGAATACAGGTTGATTTTTGTTAAAGTAAGTGATTCATTGTTGTTCTCTCCAAGTGCAGCCATGAATGTTCCTACCGGAAATTATAAGGTTTTTCCCAAAAAGGGAGCCGATTTCAATGAACTCTTACCGGATAACGTCAAAGATCAGGCGGGTAACCTGGTGAAAAATGGAATTCAGTATAAAATCTATGTGTTAAGTGTTCCCGATGGGGTTAATGCCACAGAACCGATATTAATGTGGAACGGGAAAGCATTTATGTATGTTATAACATCTTCACCGGCAGGGAAACCTCTTGTTTCCGATATAGGGGATATGGGCAACGGACTTGACATGAAAGTATCATTTACCAAGGCACCGGATGAAAATAAGGTAGGGAAATACCGGATTTTTGTAGTAAAATCTTCAAAAGCAGCAAGCTTTACGATTGAACAGGCAAAAGGGCTTGGCCCGATGTATTTTTATGAATTGGATAAAACCGGCTCAGATCAGAATACCGTGCTTACATCCACTACTAAAGACAGTGATGGAGATGCCGTAAAAGACGATGTGCCGTATAAGGTTTTTGTGATCAGTCTGGCTGATGGGACTTACTCCTCGGTAAATGCTATTTCCGAGGCATCTGAGGAGATTATTTTGAAAAACACGTCTTTCATCAGGGAGGAAGATGCCGCTAATCTTATTGATTTTTATGTTAATGGAAAAACGATCTATGTTACAAATGTCAAATTTGTGGAAGGTGTGATGGAGATCATAGATATAAATGGGCGTATAATTTATCATCAACAAATTGTTAATGAATATTTTGAAATACATCTTGATCATGTTAAGGAGGGCATATATGTAATGAAGTTAAGAAATCAACAAGGTAGTCACTCCTGTAAAATAATTGTGCATTAAAATTAATGCTCTTCCCGTTATAATATTTATTTTTACTTAAAAATTAAAGAGATGAAATCTGCACAAAAAACAAATTTTGGGTCATTGGACTCAAAACTAAAATCTTATTCTGCACTTGCGGTTGGTGTTCTTGCTGCCGGAACCGCAGCAAATGCCCAGATCATTTATACGGATATTGACCCTGATACTATAATAGCAGACACGTTTTACCTGCTTGATTTTGATAAAGATGCTATTCCCGATTTTAACCTGACTCAGGTCAATTACAGCTATGGATCAACATCCTTTTTAAATCTTGTAGGCGTTCAGGCTTTAAATAACAATGAAGTATTGGGAGATACAGCCATTGTGCAATATTCTACAAGCACAGATACGGCCTTTTTTCCAAAACCTTTGGCTCTCAACGATGATATCAGTGCCAACGAAAAAGTATGGTCAGGCACTACTTATGGACTTTTATACATGAAAATTAGCTATTATGGTAATTCATTGAAAGATGGTAAATGGAAAGCAGGTGACGAAAAATACTTGGGACTTCGATTTAAAATTGGAAATGATTGGCATTACGGTTGGGTAAGAATCGAAATTGGCAATAACGCTGGTTCGTTTAAAATAAAAGATTTTGCATACGAATCAACTGCTGACAAACATATTCTTGCAGGTAAAACTGTCTCAGGCATTGCCGAAGCTGATCTGAATTTAAGTATTTATACCGGTTCACGTCATTTGTTTATCAAATCTCCCGATTCAGAAGCGCAAGCTGTAATCTACAACCCCACTGGACAACAGCTTATGTCATTGGAGATAAAAAAGGGGCAAAATGCTTTCGATCTTGGTTCATTTCCATCAGGCATTTACCTGTTGAAAATCCAATCGGTGGGAAAAGAAGTGACTCATAAATTCATTCTTCGCTAAAATCACTTTCCTTACAATATTTTTTCGACATTTTCGGAGTAATTAACTCGTCTTTTTGATAAATAATCCAGCATAAAATCAATGTAAGTTTTTGATTTACCTAAATATTCAGGTAATATCAACCCATTTTCCTTCAATATATTTTCAGAAATCATTTTAATGACAGATGTTGCCGTGTAGCCGGTAGTTCTTGCCATCGAATGTATTTTATCGTTGCGGTCATAATGATCAACGAGGTTGTACGTATATCTGATTTTATGACCCCTTTTAATTCCTTCCACTACTATTTTCATCACGGTAATATCTTCATCACCCTCCTTTAATTGCCATTGAGGAAAAAGAAGACTGCAGGTCATGTCCAGAGGAACAATCTTTTGGCCTTTGATATCAAGAGTTTCAGTGTTGAAAAACCCTGAATTCTTTAATAGCATAATCTTTTGCGAATATCCCGGATAGCGCAAGGTTTTTTCAACCATATCGGGACAGGGAATGGTTTTTAATAAGGAACGCAATCCATCCGTATTGAACGCTTCCAAAGGGCCACAACATTTAAATGACATCGTTTCGAGGTCACTTAGGGCTTCTTTGGCTACTATTTTCCCATTTTCCATGATGCGGGCAGGACGCATATATTCTTCGATGACATCTGCCGGACTGAATACGGCTTTGTATTCCCATGGCAATTCCCTTTTAACAGGCAAACCTCCCACGTATATTCTTACTTTAGTGGTCATGTCCAATATACCGGACACATAACCCACCAGGGCATAGCTCATACCTGGAGCAACTCCGCAGTCAATAACCGCTTTTATCTTCATTTTTTCAGCTATTTCTTCCAGGGAAAAGGGATCCTCCGGAAAAAAGGAAATATCCACCAGATTTTTACCTCCTTCAATGACCGTTTTGCTGGCCTGATAGCCTAAATGTCCCGGTAAGGCATTCAATACCAAATCAAATGGTATTATTATTTTTTTCAAAAAAGCCATATCCGATAAGTCACCCTGAATGATGCTGAAACGTTCTCCATTAAAAAGATGCAAGCGATTTTCTGAAATGTCGGAAACGCTTAACTTAAAACTGTCATCCTTAGAAAGGTCAAGTGCCATAGGTCTTCCAACCAATCCTGCACCCAGAATAAGTATATTCATCATTTATATTTTAAATTTGTTCGAATTCTTCCCAAAACAAGATGTTATTCAAGGGTTTACGCACCAGTTCATGCCGTCCTGTATCTGCCTGATCTGCCGGATAACCCAATGAAAGCAAAGCAAGCGGTTCAATATTTTGCGGCAATTTGAACAAATTACGACAAAGTTCCGCATTAAAAGCACATATCCAGCAGGTGGCCAGTCCCATATCCGCAGCAGCGAGGGTGATGTGATCCACTGCGATGGACACATCTACGTCACAATGATCTTTGCCATCAAAGGGTCGTTTCCATGACTGACTGTGATCACCGCAGGCTATGATTACCACAGGTGCTTCTTTAAACCAATCCCTTTTGTAAACCTGCGCCAATTGTGTCCTTTTTTCTTCCGATTGCACGATAATGAAATACCAGGGCTGCCGGTTGGCAGCGGAAGGAGCAACACGCGCTGCTTCAATAACTTGTATGATCTTCTCTTTTTCGACATCTTTCCTCAAATAATGTCTCGATGAAAACCGTAACTTTGCTACATCAATAAAAGTCATTTGCCTGAAAATTTTCAATTAAAAAATAATGCGGAAAATAGAACATTTTATGATCATCATCACCAATTTTGTCAACTGAAAAACCGAAAAATGCGAAAGATATTTTTACTTATATCAGTAAGCTTGATCATTGTTACCGCTGCATTGCTTATCCTTCATTTTACCGTCAATGGAAAAGGCGACAATCAGCAGATGCTCGACTTTTCATTGGGAAGCAAAGAAGACTTTTATACTGATTTCAATGCATTTCTGGAAGATGATCAGATGAAACATGCTGCTTTAAGTTTTATGGTATTTGATCCTGAAAGTGGGAAAGTGTTATTTGAACACAACGGAGATATGGCACTTTCTCCTGCTTCGGTTATTAAGGTAATCACCACTGCTTCGGCACTTGAGATACTGGGCAATGATACGTTTTTTTATACCAAAATCGGATATCAGGGAAGAATAGACTCGGCAAGAAAAAAACTTATTGGCAATGTGGTGATTAAAGGCGGTGGGGATCCTTGTCTTGGCGCAAATATGGCTGATAAACCGGTTTTTATATCGGATTGGGTAAAAGTCATTCGTACACTCGGCATTGATAGTATAACAGGTGATATTATTGCCGATGACGGAGTGTTTGATCCGGATGTGGTTCCCGATGACTGGGGATTTGTTGACATCCCGTCTTATTACGGAACGGCTCCCTTTGGATTATCAGTTTACAATAATAGATATACTGCTTTGATCAGTACAGCAAAAAAAGGCGTTTTTCATCCCGGGCGTGATAGCGTAAAACCTTATATGCCTTTGCTAACATTTGAAACTCATATCAGTAATAACTTTGACCAGGCTTCTTACCTGGATGTTCATGGCAGCTATTACAACTGGCATCGCATTATTAAAGGGAATCTTCCTAAATCGGAAAAGAATGTTGAAATTGAAGGAAGTATTCCTGATCCTCCTTTTCTGTTGGCTTCACAGTTGTATGAAAAATTACTGCAGAGCGGAATAAAAATCGGAGGTAATCCTGTCACTGTGCGAATTTTAAAATCTGAGAATGTCACCTGTACTGATGAATTTATACCTTTGGGATCTCTATCCTCTCCCAGGCTTGGTGACATTGTAAAAACCACCAATATGGTCAGTCAGAATTTGTATGCCGAGCATCTGTTGATCCATTGCGGGATAAAACAATCCGGACGCGGAAATACGAAATCGGGAGCTGAGGCGGTATTATCATTCTGGAATTCAAAAGAAATTCATCTGGATGGTATGGTGCAAACGGATGGATCAGGCATATCGCGTTCCAATGCCATCAGTGCTGCCCACTTGTCTCATATCTTAACGTATATGCTTGTTAAATCAAAGAATAAAGACGTTTTTTGGAAATCCTTGCCGGTCAGTGGCGAAAGTGGAACATTGAAGCATCTCGGTAATGAAACTGCCATACAGGGGAAAATACGTGCAAAAAGTGGCTCTATGACCCGAATCCGGGGTTATGCGGGATATTTGGAAAACAGAGATGGAAAGACTTACGTATTTGCAATAATTATTAATAATTTTACAGGAAAACCAACTGCATTAAGGGAAAAAATAGAAAAAGTGTTCATCAGCATCCATAACAATCTTTGATTTATGGAAATGCTGTTGAAATGCATCAAGAATTTATTATGTCAATTTTTAAATTAAATTTTATGAAAACTAACAGGGTATTAATGGTCGTTATGTCATTTTTGTTTTTAAATGTGTCAGCCGGTGATCTTACGGTAAGTTCCAAAATTAAAGAGATCACTGTGTACCGGCAAAATGCAAGAATAAGCAGAACGGCCTCAATAAATGTTCCTTTGGGAAATTCCGTTATTGTGTTCGAAAATCTGGAAACAGTGATTCAAAACCAAAGTCTTCAGGTGAAAATGAGTAAAGAGGCCAATCTGCTGACAGCCAATTTCCGTATCAATTACCTGAAGGACAATAAAAGCAGTGCAGATTACAAAAGAATTTCGGATTCGCTTGAATTGATGACCAATCAACAGACATGGATCAGCAATCAAAAGGAGGTGCTTCAAGGTGAAATGAAATTGATTTCCGACAATACCAAGCTTGGAAGTACCAACCAGGGTGTTGTGGTTGCTGAACTTAAGGCTTTGGCTGAATATTACAACAAAAGAATGGCCGAGTTGAAGAAGCAATATTTTGAGCTGAGTAAACAGGAATCTGAGATTGTCAAAATCAGGAGAAGGTTGGAAGAACAATTGAAGACCATTAATGTAAACAAAATGACAGCCAGCGGGGAGGTGGTCATCGAGATCACGGCAAAAGCAGCGGCATTGGTTAATTTTGAGCTTAATTATATCGTTTCAAATGTAAACTGGACACCGCTTTATGACATTCGTTCTGATGGTAATGACAAGGATGTTGTGATTGTCTATAAAGCCGATGTGCGTCAGAATACCGGCATTGACTGGAAAAACGTGAAGATCACCTTGTCCACGGGAAATCCGAATCAAAGTCAGTCAAGACCTGTCTTAAATCCCAAATATCTTTACATCTATGTCCCTGAAGTGTATTATAAGAGTGTTGGCAAAGATAAGAGGGAAGCGGCTCCGGCACCATCATCCCAAAATATTTATTATGATGATGCTAAACCAGTAGTGGAAGATCAGGGAGATTTAGCTGAATCCTATGTGGATTACAATGTTCAGGAAAATACACTTAATATTGAATTTGCCGTGGATCAAACCTACAATATAACAACGGGAGGAGCCTCACATATTGTGACCATGACGGAAAATACCATACCGGCTGTTTATGAATATCATGGAGTTCCTTCCCTGGACAAAGCTGCCTTCCTGCTTGCGAAAATCACCGACTGGAGCAAATTGAACCTGCTCGAAGGAACTGCCAATATTTTCTTTGAGAATACTTACATCGGACAAACCTATTTGAATCCCTTCATTACCGCAGACACTATGGATTTAAGTTTTGGCCGTGATGAACGTATATTTTTGAAAAGAGATAAAAACCTTCAGGAAAGTACAACTACCTCTGTTTTGGGCGTAAAAAAGCACATCCTTTCTTATGAGATTACCGTTCGAAATACAAAGAATAAAGCCATTGAAGTGGATATCTTAGATCAGATTCCATTATCCAACAATAAGGAGATCATAGTGGAATTACTGGAAACCGGAGGAGCCGAATATGTTGAAAAGACGGGTAAATTAAGCTGGAAAGTCAAGTTGAACCCAAATGAAACGAAAGTGATCAAGTTCAAATACAGTGTAAAATATCCCAAAAACCTGAATGTTCAGGGCTTTTAAAAAAAGAAGTAAATTTGCATGCAGAAAAAGCTTGTCAGAGATGTTGTTGTTGAAAATTTAAGAGACATTTTTTAATTTGTCGGTTTAATAAACAGATTTTTTGATATTGATCTATGCAATTTGGTGATTGATAAAAAAGGTGACAATGCGATTAAACCATTGCAATATACTGATGTCTAAGCAAACAACTAAAAATAATTACCTATATGAAAAAGAATCTTATTAACTTGATTATTTTGGCTCTTGTGTTCACGGGCGCCTGCGCATTTTTCTCCTGCGAAAGTGAATTATTCGATACCGACACTTCCGTGGCTGTTGATAATGCTATTGTGGAAGCCATTTTTGCGGATGAGCAAAATATTTCCGATCAGGCATCCGAAGGTAAACTGGATACGTATATTCCCGGAATTGAAAGTGGTATCCTGAGCCAGTGTGCTACCGTGACTTTGGATATGACCTCCACTCCGAAGAAAATTACCGTTGATTTTGGCACCACCAATTGCACCTGTGCTGATGGTCGCGACAGGAGAGGGAAAATTATCGTCACTTTTACCGGGGGTTATCGTGATTCAGGTACAGTGGTAACGCATAGTTTTGAGGATTACTATGTCAACGATTACCAGGTTACCGGAACAAAAGTAGTGGTCAATGCCGGTAAAAATACAGCAGGAAACTGGAATTATACCATTGACATTGATGCTAAAATATTTAAACCAACGGGAGACTCCATTATCTGGATTTCCACACGCAACAATGAATGGATACAGGGCGACAGTACTGTTACCTGGCTGGATGATGTTTATTTAATCACGGGAAGTGGAAATGGAGTGACCGCCAGTGGTGTTGCATTCGATATTGAAATCACCAAAGCGTTGCGAAAAGAAATAGGATATAAACATCTTACCGAAGGAACCATTGAACTGACTCCTGCGGGAAAAGCCACCCGCATTATTGATTATGGTGACGGTACACAGGACAATAAAGCCACAGTGACCATACGCAACAAGACGTTCAACATTATTTTGGGTTGATGTTATTTAAGGAAAAGTCTTTATGTACAAAGTAAAGGTAAATAATGATCCTATTTTGGAAGTCCTTTTTAAGGATGATGCCTGTCAGACGGGAAAAATCAATGATATGGATTTCAAGTGGGATTATCAGTTGGTGAAAAATGCCTGCGGCTGTTATCACATCATTAAGGACAATTTATCTTTCAACACATCCGTATTGGAATTTGATGAAGAAAAAAAAGCGTTTATTATCAGCGTAAGAGGGAATGTGTATCATGTCAGTGTCCGTGATGAATATGATGAACTTCTGGATAATCTGGGGTTTACCCTTGCCGATACAAAAAAAACGAATGAAATAAAAGCTTCCATGCCTGGTTTGGTAAAAGAGATTTTTGTTAAAGCGGGTGATGAGCTTGTAAAAGGGCAATCAATTCTGATATTGGAGGCTATGAAAATGGAAAATGTGATAAAAGTGATGGCAGATGCCACAGTAAAAAGCATTGAAGTAAAAGTAGGACAAGCGGTTGATAAAAATCAACTTCTTATGAAATTCAAATAAGTACTAACTTCTTTTGTTCTTCCATGAAGAGACAGCTTGTTTACTTTCAGTATGTTTTATACTTTTTTTTCTGGATTTGGCTATTATTTTGGCGGCTAACAAGGCAGCAATTTCTTTTTCTTCCTCAATATGCTTATCTAAAAGTTCAGGCTTGAAGTATTTCTCGATAAAATGCGTATCAAAATTTCCATTTCGAAATGCTTCATGTTCCATAACAAACCGACAAAAAGGCAAGGTAGTTTTCACCCCGGCAATCCTATATTCTTCAATTGCCCTGATCATACGCTGAATTGCACGTTCTCTCGTTTTCCCAAAAGTAATCAGTTTGGCAATCAATGGATCATAATAGATGGATACTTCCATACCTTCTTCATATCCGTCATCAATGCGAACACCTTTTCCCTGTGGAGGAATATAGGTGTTTAATAAACCAACGGCCGGCAGGAAGTTGTTTCGGGGATCCTCAGCGTAAATGCGCGCTTCAATGGCATGGCCTTTAATACCTACTTCATCCTGAGAAAAATTGATTTTCTCATTATTAGAAACCATGATCTGCCATTTAACAAGATCGGTATGAACAATGTATTCGGTGACAGGATGTTCCACCTGTAAGCGGGTATTCATTTCCAAAAAGTAAAAATTCCGTTGTTCGTCAGCTAAGAATTCAACGGTTCCAGCTCCCGTGTAATGGCATGCACGTGCCACATCAATGGCAGCTTTTCCCATTTCAGACCGCATTTCGGGAGTTACAAATGAAGATGGCGCTTCCTCAATTACTTTTTGGTGTCTGCGTTGTATTGAACATTCTCGTTCATTCAAATGAACAATATTCCCATGTTTGTCAGCCAATATTTGTATTTCAATATGCCTTGGCGAAGCAATATATTTTTCAATAAAGACCGACCCATCGCCAAATGCATTTTCAGCTTCACTTATTGCTATTTTCATTTGTTCCTCAAGAGAGACAGCATCTTTGACAATTCGCATCCCTTTTCCTCCTCCTCCGGCAGCAGCTTTGATCAAAACAGGATATCCGATTTCCTTACAAATCTCCAAGGCTTGTTTGTAATCTTTAATAGCATAGTCGGTGCCGGGTACCATGGGAATATTAAATTTCCGGACAGCTTCCTTTGCTGCAAGTTTGTTTCCCATCATTTCGATGGCTTCAGGAGAAGGTCCGATAAAAGTAATCCCGGCATCAATAACCTTTCGGGCAAACACAGCATTTTCGGACAAAAAACCATACCCTGGATGAATTCCATCAACCTGAAGTCGTCTACTGATTTCAATTATTTTATCCATATTCAGATAGGATTCCTTTACCGGTGCGGGGCCTAAAAGCACTGCTTCATCGGCATAACGAACATGAGGAGCCAGCCGGTCAATATCCGAAAAAACCGCGACTGTTTTAATGCCAAGTTCTTTGGCAGACCTCATGATACGTAAAGCAATTTCTCCTCTGTTTGCAACTAAAATTTTCTTCATTCTTGACAAATAATGCAGTTTAAAGACTGAAAGATGATTTCAAAATTAGATTAATTCACCGGAAATTATATCTTTGCAGTAAAATATTTTAATATCTTGATGTAATAAATTTAATTGTTATTATTGATTGTGTATGAAAAGCTTTAACAAATTAGATGATAAAAGGAAAGAAGCTTTATTGGGAGGCGGACCCGATAAAATAGCTTTACAACATAAGAAGGGAAAACTGACAGCTAGGGAGCGACTTCATTTCTTACTGGATGAGGGCTCTTTTCAGGAAACGGGGATGTTTGTGACCCACCGATCAAGTCAATTTGAACTTGAAAAGGAAAAATATCTTGGTGACGGGGTAATAACCGGTTATGGAACCATAGAAGGCCGCTTGGTTTACGTTTTTTCTCAGGATTTTACGGTTTTTGGAGGTTCTTTGGCAGAAAAACATGCTGAAAAAATAAGCAGGATTATGGATTTAGCCATGAAAAACGGTGCACCGGTTATTGGTTTAAATGATTCAGGAGGTGCACGAATACAGGAAGGGATAGTGTCGTTGGGTGGCTATGCCGATATCTTTTACAGGAATACCTTAGCATCAGGTGTTATTCCGCAGATTTCCGCCATTTTGGGTCCTTGTGCAGGGGGAGCTGTCTATTCACCTGCCATTACGGATTTCATTATTATGGTTGATCAAAGCAGCTATATGTTTGTGACAGGACCAAATGTAGTTAAGACCGTTACCCATGAAGAAGTTAGTTTTGAGGAACTGGGAGGAGCAAATACCCATGCTTCCAAATCGGGAGTTACCCATCTGGTTGCTGCAAATGAAGCAGATGCAATCAATTACATAAAAAAATTACTCAGATATTTTCCTCAGAACTGTGAAGAACTTCCTCTTTCGTTGGATTATGAATCAAGAGACAGCGAGTTTATTTATGAACTGGATGAGATTGTTCCTGATAATGTCAATCAACCTTATGATATGACGGAAGTTATTAAATTGACCGTAGATGAAGGAAGTTTATTGGAAATCCAAAAGGATTATGCTACGAATATGATCGTTGGTTTTGCCCGTCTGGCGGGAAAAAGTATTGGGGTTGTAGCCAATCAACCGGCAAATCTGGCAGGTGTTCTCGACATTGATGCATCGAAGAAGGCAGCACGTTTCGTTCGATTCTGTGATTCATTCAATATACCTTTGCTTGTTTTTGTTGATGTTCCGGGATTTTTGCCCGGCACCGACCAGGAATGGAACGGAATAATTTCCAATGGGGCAAAATTATTATATGCCTTTTCGGAAGCAACGGTCGCTCGTGTTACGCTTATTACAAGGAAAGCATTTGGCGGTGCTTATGATGTCATGAATTCAAAGCATATTGGTGCTGATATGAACTTTGCCTGGCCGGATGCACAAATTGCTGTTATGGGGCCCAAAGGAGCAGCAGAGATTATCTTTAAAGCAGAAATCCGGAAATCAAGTGATCCGGAAGCAACACTACTGGAAAAAGAAAGAGCATATTCGGAGGAGTTTTTACACCCATACCAGGGAGCAGCGCATGGATATATTGATGAAATAATAAAGCCACATGAAACCCGGGAACGTTTAATAAGGGCTTTTAAAATGCTGGAAAATAAAGCGGATAAACTGCCACGCAAGAAACATGGTAATATTCCCTTGTAATTCAATTAACATCGCTTCTTTTTGAAATTATATTTCAAAAGTTAACGTGAAATTTTCCATACATTTGTGTAAAATAAAATAATCATCATGGGATTGATCAGAACATTTCGCAGGGATTTGAAAAGTCTCCCTAAATATAACATTTTGACCGAGTGGATTTTAAGACTTGCCTTATTCGTTTTTGTATTGATCAACTATGGCAGAAGGCTTAGTTATCTTGACTTTTCAAGTGAATACTTTATACTGGCTGTGTTTTACTTTATTTTTTCATTCCTGATTATTGTTGGCGGTTTTGCAAAGACATCAGAACTAACCCGATTTGCTGCTGTAATTATGCTTATTGTTATTGTTTCCCACCTTGCTGCCTCCATTCTTGTTTTCAGGAAGCTGAATGAATATTACAGCACCCATCTTCTGTTCTTTGCCATTACCATGCATTTTGCTACAAGCAGTAAAAAAAATGATTTTTATTACAGGAGCCGATTTGAAAGCGATAGCATTGACATAGAAGAAGAAGCCAATCGCTTGGAACCGTCTGATAGTGGCAGTTAATCCAGAGTAGAGTCAATCATTAAATAACTCAAAAGTGACTGTAAGAATATCTTGAATAACATGCTTTGATCAGAATCCCCACTTTAATATTAACTGTAAATATTTATTGATCCGATAAATTTCCAGTATAATACGCACATTTTCTTGGTAATTTTCTTGGTTTTTATTTTGGTTGTAATTTTATCTTTGCAAATTCAAAATTGATAAACATGCTGTTTATGTTTTAAACATGGGACAGTATGAAAGAAATGACAGATTAAGAAGATAAATTTATGGGAAAGATCATTGCGTTGGCAAATCAAAAGGGTGGGGTAGGAAAGACGACTACTACGATCAATCTTGCTGCCTCTTTGGCTGCATTGGAATATAAAACGCTGATTATTGATGCTGATCCGCAGGCCAATGCCACTTCCGGGATTGGTGTTGATCCCAAATCTGTCAAAACCAGTATTTACGAATGCATTATCAATAATATAGAGCCGAAAGAAGCCGTTTTAAGTACTGAAATTAACCATCTTTACCTCATTCCGTCACATATTGATCTGGTCGGTGCCGAAATTGAACTGATCGGGATGCCTGACCGGGAGAAGATGATGAAAAGAACTCTTGAAAAAATTAAAAATGATTTTGATTTTATTATTGTTGACTGTTCTCCCTCATTAGGTATTATTACCGTTAATGCCTTAACGGCCTCCAATTCTGTGATCATTCCCGTCCAATGTGAATATTTTGCACTTGAAGGACTTGGGAAACTGCTTGCAACAATAAAGATTGTACAAACCAATCTCAATCCGGAATTGGAAATTGAGGGTATTTTGCTGACCATGTATGATGTTCGCCTAAGACTTTCCAACCAGGTAGTGGAAGATGTCAAGATGCATTTTCAGCAGTTGGTTTTTGATACCATTATTCACAGGAATACACGCATCAGCGAAGCTCCGGGCTTTGGACTTCCTGTCCTTCTGCATGATGCAGATGGCCGTGGGTCGGTAAATTACCTGAATCTTGCCAAAGAAATACTGACAAATAATAACCTGCCGTTAAACAGAGATATTTAGGATAGATTTTATATGAATACGAAAAGACAAGCATTGGGAAAAGGGCTTAATGCCTTACTATCCGATTCAAACACTGATATAACGGGACAAAGCCCTGTACCGCTTTATAATGTTTCCGAAATACTGATCAGCCAGATTGAGGCGAATCCATTTCAACCGCGTGAAAATTTTAATGAGCATGAACTCGAGGAGATGGTGGAATCCATCAAAACGCATGGTATTATACAACCCGTAACCGTTAGAAAACTGGGATATGGAAAATATCAGCTTATTGCCGGGGAGCGGAGGACAAGAGCGGCTATCCGTGCAGGACTTAAGAAAATACCTGCCTATATTCGTGTTGCCGATGATCAATCTATGCTCGAGATGGCTCTTATCGAAAATATTCATCGTGAAAACCTTAATGCTATTGAAATTTCAATAAGTTACAAACGATTGATTGAAGAATGTCACCTGACTCATGAAGATCTGGCGCAGCGGATTGGTAAAAACAGAACAACCATCACCAATTTTTTACGTTTATTAAAACTTCCCGGTGAAATTCAGATCGCTATACGTGACAATAAAATAAGCATGGGGCATGCACGTGCCATGATATCGGTTGAAGACACCCTGCAACAACTTCAAATAATGAAACTGATCATACAGGATGGATTGTCGGTCAGAGAAGTCGAAGAGATGGTTAAATATCAAAGAGAAGAAATTCAACAGGAAAAAGAAATCATACCTAAAACAACTACGCACAAAAAACCGGAGCGATATATGGTTTGGCAAGATACCCTTGCAAAGCAATTTAACAATAAAGTAACTGTTAAATCGAACAATGCGGGAAAAGGGGAGATTATTTTTCATTTTCAAAAAGAGGAGGATATGGGAAATTTTATCATGCTGTTAACAAAACAGGAATAATTTGAACAATACCCTGAAATATTTGACCTTAATTTCAATCTTTATTCTGATAAGCAACAAATGCCTTTGCCAAACGAAACAATTTTCCTGTAATTTATACACCAGCTATTCTGCAGCTGATATGGCCCTTACAAAACCTACACCAAGTCAAGTCATGTGGAGGTCAGTGATTCTTCCGGGCTTAGGTCAGATTTCAAACCGGCAGATTTGGAAACTTCCGTTAATATACGGTGGATTTGCGGCTTCCCTTTATTATTTTAGTTTTTCACGGGGAAAATATATGGATTTTAAACAGGCATTCATTTACCGAACGGATAATGATCCTTCCACCATTGATGTTTATGATCCGCTTTACGGTACATCACAAGTGAGATATAGTTCCGAAAATCAGCTAAAATATCTCCGGGATTTATACCGCAGAAATACGGAAATCTCAGTAATCATCACCGCAGGCATATACGCTTTGAATATTCTGGATGCCTATGTCAGTGCGCATCTTAGGTCTTTTGATATCTCGGATGACCTGAGCTTTTCGCTTGGTCTTCCGAATATTTACAGAATTAAAGACAGTTACTTTTTTGCATCTGGTTTAACTTTAACATTTTAACTATGAAGTTATTTCTATTCGGGTATGGTCAAATGGGTAAGGAAGTCGAAAAAATCATCCTTAAACGCGGACATGAATTAGTTGGGGTATATGATCCCTATCATCAATATAAATTTGAGCGTGAGAAATTTGAACAGGCGGATCTCATTATTGACTATACGACTCCAGGCAGTGCTGTTTATAACATCACCCAGTGTTTTGAAAATAATAAACCTATTGTGGTTGGTACAACGGGTTGGTATCACGAATTTGACCAGGTTGTTGAAAAATGCAGGGAATTTAATGGCACCTTGTTTTATGCCACCAACTTCAGCATCGGAGTGAATATTCTTTTTAAACTTAATGAATTGTTAGGCAAGCTGCTGGATCATCAGTCAGGATATAAGGTGGAACTATTTGAATCACATCATATTCATAAAAAGGATGCTCCCAGCGGAACAGCGCTCACTCTTGCCAACTCACTGATTAAAAATATCAAACATCTTGAGGAATTAAAAATATTACCGGAAGGTTCAATTGAAACAGTTAACGAAAATGCCCTACCTGTTTATTTTAAAAGAGAAGGGGATGTTGTAGGCCGGCATCGCATTGCCATTCAAAGTGATATTGATCGCTTGTGCATTGAACATGAAGCATTTAACCGAAGTGGTTTCGCTACTGGTACATTAGTTGCATCCGAATGGGTGCTTGGAAAAAAAGGTATTTTTACCATGCAGGACTTATTTGATAATCTATAAAATAAAACAATGAGCTTTTACATTTTCATGCTGCTCTATTATCTGTTGCTTTCCCTTTCCTTATTTCTGACCATTGAACAAAGCGGCCAGCAAAAATGGAAAGCCCTCATTCCGGTTTACAATATCTTTGTTTTGTTAAAAGTTGCAGGTAAACCCTGGTGGTGGTTTTTTCTTTTTCTGATTCCGGGAATCAATCTTGCCATGCTTGTAATCTGTATTGTTGCTTACCTGAAATCTTATGGAATCTATAATTCCGGACAACTTTGGCTATATACCATACTTTCTCCGCTTTCATTACTTTATCTGGCCTCTAACAAGAAGCTGAAATACGAAGGTCCCGGAGGAAGCGAAGAATACAGGCAAATGAGAAAAAAATCAAAAGGTCGCGAATGGATTGATGCCATTATATTTGCGGCTTTGGCTGCAACCATTATCCGATGGTTTTTTATCGAGGCTTATACCATTCCAACTTCCTCAATGGAAAAGACCTTGCTCGTGGGGGATTTTCTCTTTGTAAGTAAATTTAATTACGGGCCTCGTGTTCCCAATACACCGATTGCATTTCCCTTTGCCCATCACACTATGCCTATAATTGGTGGGAAATCGTACACCACATGGTGGAAAATTCCTTTTATACGCATTCCCGGATTTGAAAAAATTGAAAATAATGATATCGTTGTTTTCAATTATCCAATGGAAGATTGGCGTCCTGTGGATAAAAAGGAAAACTACATTAAAAGATGCATTGCCATTCCCGGAGATACGCTTGAGATCAATCAAAGGATCGTCAAGGTAAATGGGGAAGTGGTACCTCTTGCAAAAAACGGCCAGTATCGTTACTATATAAAAACCGATAATTTCGGATTCAACCGGAAGACGCTTCTCGACCTGAAAATAACTGAAGCCCAAAAATTGATTGGAAGTCAGAATGAATATGTAATGTGGCTTCCGAAAGGAACGGTCAATAAAATGAAGAAAATGCCCATGGTAAACATCATTGATCCCATCTATGAGAAAGGCGACACATTTGATCCTAACATTTATCCCCATTATTCCGCTTTACCTTGGAATCCGGATAATTACGGGCCTCTTTATATTCCAAAGAAAGGGGATAAAATCAAGATGAATCTGGTCAA